>Ga0065711_1026776_pt1 | contig 60030 bp, 37 predicted proteins | sample Hoacrofraction12_FD_59098 | JGI IMG/M metagenome (GOLD analysis project Ga0065711, IMG submission 59098) | Hoatzin crop microbial communities from Cojedes, Venezuela - Epithelial fraction 12 v2 (version 2) | ecosystem: Host-associated > Birds > Digestive system > Esophagus > Crop | place...
ACAAGACTGGGCCCAGCACTGACCCCTGAGGGACACCACTTGTCACCAGCCTCCAACTAGACTCAGCGCCGCTGATGACAACCCTCTGAGTTCTGCCATTCAGCCAGTTCTCTATCCACTTCACCGACCATGTCTGGCTGCAATCTGATGAGAAGCAACTCTGGCAGTGAGGATGCTCAGAGTAATGGAAATACTTACATTGGAAATATGGAAATAATTTACATTCATATTCTCACTCAAAGAGCTGGGAAAAGGTCAGATTTAGCCTGATGCTGCTGATCGGGAAAAAATACATGCTAATTATCCTGCCTATGTGTAAGTGTAATACCAAGAAACTGTACCAGTATAGCTGGCAGCGGCAATACTTGCCAGTTGTTACATGCCAGTGTAAATACTTACCTGGAATGGGGAACATCTGAGTTGATGCAAATGCAGCATCAGCAACTGCTCCCCTTCTTCACAGCTGCTCTCTCCCCATGCCCCCAGGCATCTAGCTATGTTTTTATCAGATCCTGATGAGATTTCTGCTCCCACCTTGCCCCTTCACCTTCTGGCTTTTTCGCACCAGACTAAGACGCAGTGGTGGGCAGGTCTCAAGGCAGGAAAGCTTGTGTGTTGCCAGTTCAGCTTGAACACACCTGCACTTGTTTGCAGGTGTGCTGGCAGAAGGGGGTGGTAGTGAAAAGTAGTTGCTGTCAGTTTTACAAAAGGTGTTTTGTTTGCAGTTATAACTGTTCGCTATTGCCTAAGCGGATCTTCCAAAAAAATGTAATAATATGTATAGGTATGTTAAGTCCTGCTAACTCCTCCTCAAAATGTCTTTCTTTCCAAAGCACTCAGGTCAGACAGGTCTCCCGCTTACACCTGGGGGCTTCCTGACAGTATTAGTCAGTATGTGAAGTCCCATGTTTTGTTCTCATCATAGATGTGTATTTCCACTCTGCCAGTGTTTTTGATTTTAAAGTAATTCTTGTACTATTTGATTCACTGACTAATCTCTCTGGTGGCTGTAGGTTTTTTTGTAAACACCTCTGAGAAAGTAAGGCCAGCTCGTAGGGAAAGTGGACCTTTCTTTTGAGGCCCTTGTTACTGCAGTAGAGTGTCCTAGAAGGCACATGGACTACAACTTAGAGGTGATCTGAATGTGCCCTTTTTTCCTGTTACGCTCTTTGCAATTGATTTTAAGTATTTATAAGATATTTAAGAGGAAATGCATTCTCTCTGACTAGTTCCTCATCACTCACAGCACTAGGTCACAGAGCATTTCCCTACCGCCATTATTTACCATACAAAATGTTTGTTTTGTTTTTGATGATTAAAAGGAAAAGTGGGGCAAAGGGTAACACTCTCACAATCATTAGCCAGTTTGCACAAAGGAAAAACAAATATAGCTTGCAGCATAAAACCACTCATTTCCTCTTCATCCAAGCTTATTCACTACATCTCGTCTTCCCAAAGGTACATCACTGTCTGGTGTTTAAGTTACTCAAGTTTATATTTCCTATCTTTTAATATTGTTAATCCTATAAAATATAACAGTTTGTACTCTAGTGGGTCCTAAGCCCCCGAGTCATGTTTGGGGCCGTACTGTGAAGAGGCGAACATAGAAACATGCTCCTTTCCAAGGGATGCGTGGTCTAAACATGTGACAAGGCAAAAAAATGGATATGATAAGCAGATGGTCATGTACGTGTGAAAGAAGCAATCAGTACAGAAACTATATTTGATTCGGTAATTGTGTTAGGCTAGGCCCAAGTGGGAATCTGTGTTTAGGAACACAGCTGGAGCCTCAAAATAACTATAGCTAATTTTTGTGTAACTAAGAGGGACCGTGTCTGAAAACTCATCTCTCTTGGGAGGTCAAAGTGTCTCTTTGCAACCTTGTGCGACTTTGCACCATGGCGAATGGATTCTTGGGTTTCAACCCTTGGTCTGAAAAACCTTTGTTGTATCCAATGTCTTTTTAAAATGCTTCACATAAAAACAGGGGCTGAGATAGTGCTGCCACAGGGCTACAAGTCACAGGACTCTTTGCATATGCCTGGAACAGCCCCCTTCCCAGAGGCAGGCTTCAGCAGCCTCCTTCCCAGCGTTCCATCAAGGACGTGACTTGGATAGCTGAGAGACATGGCTTTGAGGCTGAGGGTCAGGCTGAACCAGGGCTCCTAATTTGTGAGGGAATTCTCTAACACTTTGAATGCTATGTAAAATAATCACCACCACCTCTGTGGTTTTGACTGGGAGTTGCTGTGGCTGATGCGTTTTAGGTTTTAGCTCTTAGTCTATGTGAGATGTGGCCTTAATGCACCTGCCAGGCTTTGGAGCCTCAGCAATGCCATGTGGTTTCAGGCTGCAGGAAATCTGGTATACTCACATCCTAGGGCAAGGAGTTCATAAGCTCTCAGCGGACTGGGCTGGATATCCAGCTAAAGGGCCTTGTTCCGCCTACCTGAGACGCATGTGGGTATTTGATGATAAATCCTTGGTCTTAACTTGGGCTCCCTGTTCTATCATGTATTTGGCTAGACAGCCTTTCCTGTTTCCTAATACAAATAGTCTGCTTATTTTACAATTCCCAGATGAGCTTGGCAGGAGGTATTTTGCTGAGACCTGTCAAGATGGTAGGAGCTCTGGTATGTCCATCACAACAGCTTTGGTCAGGGGTGGAATGCAGACACTGGTCTGTGGACTTCCAGAGAGTGCTGCGGATTTCAGTTTTGGGCTTGGGCACTTAAAATTCGCCAATGTGTCAGCAGGACACTAAAAGTATTAGACTTAACACAAATAATAATGGAGTTGGAAGAAGAAATCCTCTAAAATTCCTAGTTTCCCTGACTCTGCTTAAAAGGCTCTATCTTGACCAGATGATACACGTCCATGTGATAGACAATAGGTTGCCCTAGGCTTAGTGAAATGGAAGCTTGAATACGGTCTGAGGACAGGTTGTCCATATGGATTACTTCTTTTTCTGCCAGCTAGGCATTACGCCACAGTGGTATGGGTAAAAACGGGGCAGTGGCAGCTGATTTGTGACTTTCCTCCCTGAGGACAGTAGAGACTTCATGTGCGTCATGTGTATGATGCAGTGAATCTTTTCAAGAGAAAAACGTGACTCATTTGCCTCATTTGTCCAGTCTTGCAGGCCAGCTCAGATTCAGCTAGAGGAAATGGCTTGTCATTTTTATGTGATAATCTTTGTGATAAAGCAATGACGCGGCAGGTTAGGTTGTAAAGTTGTATTTCTGTATAGATGTACCTCTCCTTAGGTGTTTATAAACGTACCTCTCCTTAGGTGTCATACACATGTATGTATGGATAAATAAAAAGGTCTGAAACAGGGAATAGGTCCATGGTAGTCAAAGCAGTTTTCCTGTTGGTAAAATTGTCTCATTATTTGCTCCCCAGCTTTGGAAACGCAACTACTGAAATCCTAGTTATGGATTTCACAGGGTCATTGCTCTGACGCCTGAGGGACTTCTCAAGGGAATAGTAGGAAAACATCATACAGAGAACTTGTTTGGCTTGGTTGCATGAGGTAGCTGAAAGAAAAGCGCACGGTGATTGACGAATGCCATAAATGTCCAAGTTCTGTTTTTTTATGTTTATTTTACAATGAGGTAGCTTATAAAGATGTTGCAGTAAAAATAAAAGCTATAATTTGGAAATTCTGTTCCATGTTCACATAATGTTAGTGTTGCTGTTACGTGCTCCTAATAATTTCTGAAATATTTGAATACTCCAAAATACTCCTCTGTTCCTTGTCTTCAGTTCTTATTCTGTACATTCACAGAGGCTGCTTCCTGGTTCTTGGTAGAAATATCTATACTGTGATGTGTTACCTAACGCCTGTCCTAGGTATTTCCCCTTGTCATATTAGCTGGATGATCAAACCTAAGTTTGAACTGCTCTATCCTGCCTCAGTGATATTCTGTAATTTCAACCCTGTTCAGTGGCTTGGTCTGAACATACTGAAGGCCACAAGCCTTTTACACTGGGTGCATCCACATTCTGTATGCCTGCTTGAGAAACAGTCATACGCTGGAATCGGTGGAGACATTTTGGTTTACTTCAAAAAAGAATCTTGATAAGTCCCTCCATCGACAAATTTCTGACTAGTTGTCTATTTCACTGGGAACACTGAGGGTTTTATATGTATGTTATTGTTCTTTACGCTTTCTTTTTTCCTAATGGTTGAACCATTTCTCCTGGCATAAAAACTATATAAAATTCAAAATCTGATGATTTGTTTGTTTGTTTGTTTCCCCCAGTTGGTCTCTCAGACCTATGTTTAAAATACTAAGAAAGAGAGAAAAACTAAAGGTCTTGTGGTAGCTTTCTTACAGATGCTTCTAGTTCTGTCTAAGAAGTGAGATTTCAGCCTTTGAATGAAAGATGAGGTCATGAAGAAGGACTGAATAACTTTACAGGACTCAGTAAATTTAGGTCTCAAAGAGTAGGGAGAGAGGGTAGAAGCATGCTGCTTGATCTATCAGTATATTAAAGGCTTTGCTAAATTTTAAGGACTGAGAAAATTCAACAATTCCTGAGAGGTCAAAGACATCTGTTAAAGATGGTGGTAGTGGAAAGATGTTGCTCTCCCTGGTGGAAGATCAGATTGAAATTTTAACTGAATTTGCGGAAGGGCAGATGCTGAGGTCAGAAAGGGACATGTGAAGAAAGCAACAATATGTCAGGGTCTGCAGCTGCATCCAGCCCTTGACAGATTTACTTTTGGCTGTGCCCCTTTTCGGCTGCGTGTGAGATGCTGCTGAGCAAACTGATGAATTAGAGTGCCTGATGAGGCATATCTGGGGGATCTTGATACCTATGTGTGACATAAACTCAAAGAAGCACTAAACTTGGGACTGAGCTAAAAGTCGGGGTCATTCAGGTCCGTTGATTTGAACTGGTATGGCAGTCCCTAAGATCCTGTAGCAATGCAAGATCCGCGTGGCAATGTGAATACAAAGCAGATTCTCTCCTGGCCATGATGTGGCCTTAATTTCCTGCACCCTCACCAGAGGGGACTGGGAGAATGCACGTAAGGACAGAATATGCCTTTCAGAATATTTGTTACTCTGGGACTGAAGGAGTCAGAATCTGGACATTTTGATTTTCTTTGCAGTACTGACAGGGAAGCAAACAAATCCCTCGATGTGAATGTTGTATGTCAGCACAACTGGCTGTGGAGCTGCTTGTTTTCTGTCTTCTGGCACAGAAGTCACTTTTTCTTGGACTTCCATTTGCAGAATCAGCTGAAGAATATGAGCCTGCTTAAATATAGAAATATTTTCTAGATGTGTTTTATTTTTTTTCTTAACTGAATGTATACTTATATATGTAATAGAAGGCTATGTTTGTAGCCTTCTGGAATAATTTTTATCATATAACTTTTATGGATGCTGGTGTCAATGAGAAATTCTACTTTGGATATTAGGAAAATGGAAAATACCAGACAGTGAGTGTGAAGGCTACAGCCTACTGCCACAGGATTTAGTCTGTGAGAAAAATTTGGCAACCCAAACTGGTTCCCAGCTATGTTACGTGATTATGCCAGGTACACTGTCACATAGCTGCCGCTAGCTTGCAGCATAGCAGCACACTGTACACTGCTATGAAATGAAGCTCTTCGTTGATCCTTCATCTGCTGGAAGCTGTTGCCTCTTGATTTTGCCTATGAGTTCTGTGCAGCAGTGAAAACCCAGAAACAATTTATTTGCCTTCTGCAGCAATTTGGGGGCTATAGATAGCAGAACCTTTAAAAAATGCTGTGGAGAGACTTTGAATCTTTAGGGGATCTGGGAAACACTTTGTGAACAGAGGAAGATATGAAAGGAGAGAAGGTGGAGACTTCATATGTTTTAGATGTTGTAAGATTCTTGTGAGTAAGAAAATAATAAAAATTATGAAAACAACAATTAAGCGTAAGTGCACTAAATGGTACAAGTTAACTCATGATTTTGGCATTCTAGTGTATACTAAACTTCTTTTTTGTTTGCACCGCATCAGTTTTGTGGATAGGCTGAGCGCTTCTTTGTTTCTTTTTTGTTTTCCCCTGCTGAGTTTTTGGAAGTGGGCATGAAGAGACACTGCTGGAGTTTAGCAGGCTTTTGTCCTTTAAGTACACCATACTTTTTTACTTAAGGGAGCAACATACCAAAAGTAGGCTCGGATGTCTATGGAGATTGCTTCAAATAGGCATTGGAGTTTTTTGTGTCTATTCCTTTAGGCAGGATTGAGGCCAGGTAGGATATGTGATCTCAGCTGTGGTATTCAATTGTAGATTTGTGTCCCCAAAAATCATCTTGCCCTGGATATTTCAAGTGCTTCTGATTTGTTTATGTAATTCAAAATATTGCTAGTGGCAGGTATTGTGGTCATGGTGTACTGCTCAGAACATCAGCCTCTCTTAATACAAAAAAAATTGGATAAAGCCCTAAGCAGTTAGTATGAGTCAATGATTCTTTTCTGTAAAAAAAAAAACAAATAAATGGATCAAGAAGCTTTCTTAAAATTGTCAGGATATTGCAGTTGACCATTTGATGGAATAACTTGCAGCTCTTTGTAATGGAACTGTTAGAAATCAGCGTGCTCTCCTTCTGCAGTGAAATCAATCCTTATGTTTTCCAATTTGTTCTCCTTCCCCAAATCCCCCTTTTTCTTTCCCCCCTTGCCTTATCTTGTTGTTCCTGTATCATTTGCCTGTATTTCCACATTTTCTCCTGCCCTTTTTCACCTGTGTTAGCTGACTTGCAATGACTATTCCTCATATTTTGTATTCCTGTATTTCTTTATTTCTTTATTTCTTCTTTATAGTGTCTTTCTCTAATCTTTAAAGTGGAAACTGGCAAGCTTTTATTTGTTACATCAGAAACATTAGGGTTTGGAAAGAAACACAGTTCAGAACCTGTTCTGTCACCCATGTTTGTAGCAGCAAAGCATCATCACTAGAAAATATGGTGGAGTACTGCAGAGAGAAAAATAATCCAGTGAAGTTCTCTGTTGTGGAGTGCTGAAGTTACAGTAGTGAATGGCCAGTAACTTTTAAACCTACACGAGGAGAACAAAAAAAAAAAATCCTACCTTTCGGATTGTACTCCATCGACTGCTTGAAAGGTTTGGTTTAAATGTCGTGATCCTGCAATAGTAAAACAGCACTTTGCGAGTGGTTTCTTCATGTGCCCACACAAGAAAGAAGAATACTCTGGGGTGTAGGCCGTCTACTGCAAGCAATGTGGAAGTGTAACAACGTCCTCTTCATGCCATTGTGAATTTTTAATCTAGACAATGATCAAACAAATCACTTGAGTAGTATGCTCATCCCCTTGAGCTGAACTGGAATGCTAACCTGCTTAAAGTGAGCATGAGGTTGCCTGCTACAGTGGATTACAACTCATGTGAAGTGTTTAAACAACAGCAATAAAATTAGAAAGTTTTCAAATATGCAGTGTTGTGGTTTTTGTTTTTTCTTTGCTGGGAGCCAGGATATTTATAGTGTCAGCTAAAACTTTACTCTATGCTTGTCAGAACTATCTCCTTCAGATTTTCACAAATTTTGAAACTAAAGAAATGTGTCTGGCATTGCAGTAATTTTCTAGGTGTCAGTAAAGCTATTGTTCTTTCAGATATGTGTACTCCAGGATAAAAGGAAAATTCAGCAAAATATTTTCTATTAAGAATTTACAGAGAGACAGAAAAATTTGTAAGATAATGACAGAATTAGAATGAAACAGTGCAGATGCTTTTTCTCCTTTAAAGATACTAATATTTTCAGTATTTCTTATAGTGAGTGGAATGTGGGCATATGCCCATGTGGATCTGTGTGTGCATGCAAACTTGTAATGAATATCAATCACCAAGTCAAGCTCCTTTCTGTGAAATGGGCAATGTATTCTGCCATGGATTGTAGAATTTGGGCCATGTGTTTTCTTTCATTCTCAGCGTCTCTCTGCTTGAGTGACAATAACTTGAAAAATGTCAGTGCAGCTTACATTACAAGTCACAAATCTGGATACAGTTTGTGCTTGCACCGTTCTTGAAACCTGGAATGCTTTTCTTGTAAGAGACTGAGGTTACCGGCCTTGAGATCCCTTTCAGTGGCACTCTCCTAGGATCTAAGCCAAGGCAGTTCATTCCTGAATTCAGCGTCCACAGGTAATGGGGCTGGGGAGGGACAGTAGAAGGCAATTTCATGACCATTGCTGTTGCTGCTGTTTTTGATGTACTGTCTTTCCTTATATATGCCTTGCAATTATACTTTTCAGAATTTATGGGTAAACTCTGAAAAGTTCTCATAAAATTTCACTGCTAGCTTTCAGGTTTTAAAGTACCCTTGGCTGTATAGGTAGTTTCATGGTTGCTGTTGGCCTACAAAGTAAGGAAAACAACAATGCATAGTGTTTGACCCGTAGATGATATTTAGAAGATTTTCTATTAAAAGCCTGAAATATGACTGAACACTAAATGTGAATTGAGGTGGTCCAGGTATCTGATGTGACTCATTGCTAAGGAGAATCTGGGAACTCTTGATTCATTGCGTTGCTCGGTTGCCCTACAGCAAGTCACTTAACTTGTCTTGTATGCTACCGTTTCATATCCTGCTCGGAGCTTAATGTTTGTGCAGCACTTTGGAGATTTATAGCACTATTCAATCTTATTACACTGTTGCAAAGAGTGGAGAATGTTTTTCTGCATCTGTTAAAGGTGCTGTCAGTACTTTAGATGAAGTTAATAATAAAGCTTTTGAAGAATGTCTTATTGTGTGTTCCTGGTTTTATGCAACCTTTTACTGGGGTCATCTCATGTCTTTTTTTACCTTAATTCTATTCTTTTTTGATGTAGCTCTCATTATTAATTACCAAGTAGATTCTTCCATTGAATTTTTGTTTCAATCTCTGATTAATCTTACAGTGTAATTCTGTCTTGATATCCTTATTTTTTTATGCACCTTTATGCCTACAATTAGAGTCAAATGGGAAACAAAATCCATGGCCTCTTGCCGCATGTTGAAAGGATGCAGAATTTATTTAATATATGCAAAAGACGTAGCCTGCTTAACTAAATCTTACAGTGCATTCTTATCCCCTGTGAATTACTTTTGTCTGTTTAGCAAATTTTGAAGTAGTAGCTTAGCTGTAGGGTTTTCTTTTAATTTATAAATGGGTTTTGTTTGTTTGTTTTAAATCTTCTAGGAAATATGTCTCTATAATTCACTGGAAATTTAAAATGAAAATGCCAAAAAGGAGAGCTGATCGGAGTCATAGGTGTTGGTATGTTGGAAGCTTGCCCATTATATCATGTCAAGTGATAACTGATTTCACTGTGAACTTCTGTCTGATGCATGTGACTGGCTTTTGACCCAAAAGTAGGGTGTGCTTTTTCTTTAAGGAAAAGCAATGAATTAGTCAAACAGTTTGCCTATAATGGTAAAATGAGTGCTGAAAACTTTGTCTCAAATGCTGGATATTTAACAGAAGAATATGTGCACAAGCTGGCTTTCAATAGAACCAATAGTTAATTTTCTCTGTGTCAGACAGGATCAGGCATAAACCAACCTATATTTATACTTAAACTTGAGTTAAAAATATCCCCTTTTAATTGTATTTAGAGCTTTCTCCTCTTCTTCTTGGTGATGGTTTGGAACATGGCTGTTAGTCCTGCAAATTATGCTCAGACTTCTTAAATACTCTTTTTACCATCATTTTTGCTTAGCAACATCCCTTTTGAGATATTCTGGGAAACTTAATACTTGTCTGGTGTGTAAAACAGTGTTTGTAAATCAAGGAATGTTGCCACATCCTGCTTGCTTGAGTTTTTAAATACTTTTTATAGTACTCTTTGAGGCAGAAACATGAAGTCTTACACACCCAGTCACTCCAACTTACTGCATAACACAACTACAAGTGACTTGAGACCCCATCTTTGGAACTTGGCTTACCATGGTGGTGTAGATAGTTAAAGCGGGTGAATAGTGTCTACATGGTTGTCATGGATCCGAGCAGCAAGTGGTTTTCACATTCCAAAATAACCTGGAATTTAAACAATATTATTAGGCTCTCAGAAGCTCCTATTCGCATTTTCCATTTCACTTAGTTGCTGAAAAACATGCTATCTCAGTCACATAGTCAAAATCTAAATGCAGTACCCTAAGCCTGCTTTGGCATAGAGCCTGCGTATTCTTCAGACCCTGGGTGTGCTCTGTGCTGGACAAAATGAACCTTTTGGACACTGAGCAGTTATTTCTGTATTTACCTTCTAGTGCTGCTGTTAAGTCCCTTTCTAGATTTTTGGTTTTTAAAGCTGTATTTGTCCTCTACTCAAAGTGTGTGTGGGTAGCTGCTTTTTCTGCGCAGGTTGGACAGCTGTTGCTCCAATCCACCTATTGTCCCACTCCATTAGGAGCTCCCCACTCTCCCCCCACCCAAAGTTTTCAAGCACCGTACACAGTTTCTTTGTTGTATAATGTCGTGTGAAGCCGCCCAACACTGTTCATAAGAGCCTCCCTCACCCTAAGGATCAAAGAAAACTAACATAAGTTGTACTCAAACAATACAAGGTTTAACTCTTTCTAGAATTCATAACTTGGTCTTCCAAGCTGATCTGAAGATCAGTTGGTTGTAGACATTACTTGTTTTCCTTTATTGGTCGAAAGTGTTAGAAGTCCATGCTGTCCCTGACCATTTCAGAAAATGTTCAGCTATCAACAGTGGTTTTAATTTACGCCCTGAGTTTTGCATTCCCCTCACAATTTCTTTCCCTTCTCTAATAGCCTTGGTCCTGCTCTATGTGTGCTTTTGTGGTATTGTTCAAATACTTTCTCTGCTGCAAACTCTGTTGTCCAATAGCTTTTTTGGGGTCTTTTTGATCAGTTCAACTCTTCATCTCAATTCAAATATCAGTGGAACAAACCTCTGATTTCCATGCATTCTTTGTGTTTCTGCCCATGTATTTCATTATAATTATTTACATACGCATGTAATAATGTGCTCTTTGTGCCAGGCAAGCTGAGATGTGTTTTGTGTGTGGGATACTGTATGAAATGTAGGCCCACTGCATGTTGATGGTAAAACTGTGACTGACCTTGCTAGCAGTGGAGTGAATGCCTTGAAGATTCTGTTACAAGGTCATGAAAGGGAGAAGTTTTGTGAAGTCAAAGCTGAATTTGAAAATACTAAATTCTGTGTATGAGTGCTTGGAGTGAAGACATAATCTTTCAACTGTAAAAATGCACACTTCTCCCCTAGGGTCTATAAGGATGAGGAGAAAAAAGAAAAAATGTAAGTAGCTATAGCTGTCTTGGTTTACTGGGGGAACTGAGGAGGAAGAGAAACCAATAGTCAGTTTTCTTTACGAAAGCACCTAGGAAATATAATCATGTTGAGGTTAGCTATTCTATCAATATTTCGTGAATTTAAAAAGGTTTTGAAGACTTTTTACATATTTATCAGTATGCTGGTTTTTGAATTCAGTCATTAAGCTCCTTGTAAATATCAAACCTCACACTAACAACGTGAAGAACATAAGCAGGTAACTGAGATACCATGCATCAGTTAACGCTTAAATGAACACTGTTTAACAATTCTTTGAGATCTGGCCAATCTCCCCAATTTGTGGGGAGCCTGATCAGTAAATGGAAAGGCACAGGTTGTTTCCTGAGTGGTAAAAACAAGCTGACAAAAGGAGAGATCTTGATCCACAGCTGAAAATAGGCAGCAATTTTCTGGAAGAGCTCTGTGGTCTTGTGAGTTCCTGGCTGCATGGGCTGAAATTCCAATTGCCACCTGTGTGAGCTGAGTTTTACTTATTTTGCCATAAATTGAAAATGTTATAAACTGCTGATATGTTGGCCTGTAAGAAGTGGTATATTCAAAAAATGTACAAGGGGTTTCTGGAGAACTACCAGCTTTCTGTTGGCTAGGGAGCTTAGGACAGTGCTGTCCATTTAGCTGATCTTGCAGTCTGTTATGTGCCGATTTGTGTCTAGATACAGGTTGTTAGCTGTAGTTGTCTTTTGGTGAAACCCCTTTGAGTCACTGGCAGAAAGAGGTATTTTTATGTTCTGTTTGTTGCACAGCTTCTGTAGACCATGCTGGCTACTTTCTATTTCTTCCTGGCAACCTGTGATCATGAGCTGTTTTAGATGGTGGTGTCCATGTTCCTAGCAGGCTTTCTGCTGCCTGAACTATGAATCACAACAAAGCAAATTTGTCTTATGTTTTATGAAGTGTTGCCCAGAATCACAAAAAAAAACAATTGAAAGGGAGCTCCAGAGTTCATCTGACCCAGCTTCCCCTCTGTAGAGGTCAGTGTAGGTGTACAGCATGGTATGAAACATACAACGCCCAGGTTTAGCTCATTAATGCAAGGGAAGCTTTGATCTTTATTGGCAGTGTCTGCAACAGCAGCATATGGCTCTGCTGGGCAGGTGATGCAGTGTCAATACACTCTGTCTATGTTTGTATAGTTCTTTATTAGTAAAAATCTCCCAGAAGCCTAGGGTGAAAGTTCAGCATCCAAAATTTTCCACTTCTCTAATAGTTTCCTGTTCTTAGCTTGGGTGTTAAACGTGTTCTGCTTGCTTACCTCTAGATTTCAGCCCAAAATGCTAGCAATCTGTCTCCTCTTTAAAGAACCTAGGAGAAGAAAAGAACATACTGGTGTATTGCTGTATATTGCTATTTGCATATGTCGCTATGTGCTATAGCAAGACAGAGACATTTATCTTCCCTCTGGAAGAAGGTATTTGTGGCACTTTCACTGGGTCTGTTAAAAAGAGAATTTTTTGTTGCAGTAGATTACGTTGTTCCTCAGGTACTGCTTTCTCATTTTGAAGTTTTTGTTGTCAGGACAAGTGAAATAATGACTAGATAAGAAATGTCTTATGAATGGGGCCTTTTACAGTTTCATCCTGCAAATTGCTTGGGCACAGAGAAGTTCAGGTACCCAGTTCCTGCAGACGCTATTCAGCCAGCACGGAGAAACCATGACAATCTGACAGATAGTACTCTGTGGGAAGCAGCTTCCTTTTCTTTCTGTGCAGAAGATGAGGACGTGCAGCCTTCGGTATGATCAGAATCTGAGAAATCAACCTAGCCAGATGCTTAAAAATGAATAGAGGGGAGGGAGTGAGCAGCTCTTGTTTCCTGCAGCTGTCAGTGCCCATAAATCAACTCTGTTTTTCCTTTTAAAGCAGGACAAGAGCATTAATTTAATTAATGGGTTTGACTTGCTCTGGAAACACACAGTAGAGAAATCGCCCTACCCACACCTTTCACAGATGCTGTATACGTACAAATGTTATTATGTATTTACTCATGAATGCTTTCCAGCATCATGGTGCTAGATACAGTTGAATGCCTCAGGCAGGTGGCAAGCCAAGACTGCAACAATTCCTGGTTCTTTGGACATGCGGATCAGAGCCACAAAAGGGTACCAGGTTAGCTCCTGGTTTCTTGGCTCCACCCCAGTTCTGCTCAGCAAGGACATCAACAATGACTGCTACACAAAACTCTAGGGGAAAATAAAAAGAGTGGTTTTCATCTTTTTTCCATGATTGGGAATTTAGTTGTGTAATAATATAATAATCAACTAGATTTATTCTGCCACTCTGTTTAAAAAAAAAAAAAAAGGGAAAAAGCTTATTCTTCTTTGAACTGTCCCTGCAATGGATCATCAGGAATATCTCTGCATTGTTTGATTTTTCTTAGATTTTTAATTCTACCTTATTATGTGTAGAGACACAGAAACTATCAGGCTGGACCAGACCCCAGTTCAGTGCTGTGGTCAGCACCAGGTTCCTCAGAAGAAGTGGCACAAACACCCCTCGGGGAGCTGGTATTATGCAACTCTTACATCGCATCAAACATGGCTGAAGTCTCCAAGTTTGAAGGCTTACATTCTCCTAAAACTTTTAACTTTTTAAAACTTAAATTTGATTTTGTCACGTTCAGTGTTGTGACGCTAGTTTGTGTTTGTTGTTTTCTGTGGGAACCTCATTAGACTCTTTGCCTCGGTAACGAGTTTATATATAGTGATTACCCAGACTAGTTATGCTGGAGGAAGAATTTTGTTTGCTCCATTCTGAACTAGTCCCTTTCTTGTTCTGATTGAATGTTCCCTGGTATTTGTGTTATATAACAAGATGGTTACACTTTCCCTTTAGTCTACAATGCAGTGTAGGATTTTGCTGTCTAGACAGCTAGAAAACTTTGAAAAATATATACTGAGAAATGCAGCTTTTTTTAGATGAAAGAGTTATTTGAGCTCTTCTATATGGATGGGTCTTTTTGTTTAGCATGGATGTCTCTGGGATGTGGAGTTAATCTCTCAGTAGGTTGGAGAACAGTGGTGCTTTATTCAAATGGTGAAAAATAAGCTTGAAAATACTGGAAAAAAGAATGCTGGAATGTTGCTTTATATTCCCTGTGCTGCCTACAGGAGTGAGAGCATCTGGGAAATTTCAAGTACACAATGACATCCACCCTGAACCCTGTGATATTGTACTAACAGTGTCAGTTCTAGGTTTTTTGTTGGGTATTTTTTGTTTGTTTGTTTGTTGTTTAGGTCCTGCCCAAAAAACTCTATCTGGGGATTCAAGGAGAATCGCATCTCTGATTTTTGGAACAACATTACCAGGCCTGTGTGAGTGCATTTATGAATATTTATCTGGAACTTAGGATTCAGAGTGAGTGTTAAGAGTGCAAGCGACTGCACATCTTAATCAGGCAAAATCCTCAGACCTCTTTTTCTTTCCCTGTCATGCTCATATCCTGACAAGATCCGTGATCCTTGGTTTTCAAACACTCATGCCAAAACAAGAACATCCATAACAAATTTCAGTCAAAAAATGCTTTTTCTTTTCTAAGTTTAAATATTTAAACACACTTATAACTGTACTGGCCAGACATTGACATCGGTAATTCTGGGAAATGTTCACAAAGAATGCCAGACGCCGGGTGACTGATGTGCTAGGTCTTTTGGTTTGTTACAACAGAACATTTTTTCATTTAACTGTAGAATAAATATTTTAGCTTTCTCATCTATATATAACAACTTTAATAAAAAGACTTTAGTACTTAAATTATTATTAAAGCTATACCTGGGAGCATTTTATCATGTAAAAAATGTTCATCAGCCTGATTTCAACAGCACAACTTCCTGTAAATGCTGTGTTGCACGCTCTGGGGTCTTACGTAGGGATGGCTGAAAAAGTAAATCATCATCTCCAGTTCCTGGCCGCATCTCATTACTGGATAAGGCCATTTTCAGCATAGGGAAGGTGAAAGAGGCTGAATTTCTTCTACTCCTTTTTACAAGGGTTCAAAGCAAGTATTAATGTGAAATGAAATGTACTGCAGTTTAGCCTTCATTGCTGCATGTTCTGCCGTGGACAGACTAGATCGATAGGCTGAGGCCAATTCTATGAGGTTCAACAAGGCCAAGTGCCGGGTCCCGCACTTGGGTCACAACAACCCCACGCAATGCTACAGGCTTGGGGAAGAGTGACTGGAAAGCTGGAAAGCTGCCTGGTGGAAAAGGACCTAGGGGTGGCGGAAAAGGACCTGGGGGTGTTGGTTGACAGCCGGCTGAACATGAGCCAGCAGTGTGCCCAGGTGGCCAACGAGGCCAACGGCATCCTGGCTTGTATCAGGAATAGTGTGGCCAGCAGGAGTAGGGAGTTGATCATGCCCCTGTACTCAGCACTGGTGAGGCCGCACCTCGAGTAGTGTGTTCAGTTTTGGGCCCCTCACTACAAGAAGGACATTGAGGTGCTGCAACATATCTGGAGAAGAGCAATAATGCTGCTGAAGGGCCTAGAGAACAAGTCTTATGAGGAGCAGCTAAGGGAACTAAGGCTGTTTAGTCTGGGGAAGAAGAGGCTGAGGGGGGACCTTATCGCTCTCTACAACTACCTGAAAGGAGGCTGTAGTGAGGCGGGTGTCTGTATCTTCTCCCAGGTAACTAGCGATAGGATGAGGGGAAATAGCCTCAAGTTGTGTCAGGGGAGGTTTAGATTGGATATTAGGAAATATTTCTTTACTGAAAGAGCGGTCAGGCATTGGACCAGGCTGCCTAGGGGAGTGGTGGAGTCACCATCCCTGGAGGTGTTCAAAAATCATGTGGATATGGCACTTCAGGGCATGGTTTAGCAGGCATGGTGGTATTGGGTGGATGGTAGGACTTGGTGATCTTAGAGGTCTTTTCCAACCTTAATGATTCTGTGATTCTTTGTCTTCTCCATGGCAGTGGGCCTTTCTCCAATGGGAAGAAACCTGTGTGGTCCTTAAGCTTGGTAAAAGCTGGACTGTGAACGACTTGGAACTGAGTGCTAGACTTAGTACTGTGATGTTTTGTTGTTTGATTGCTGAAGCATCTGACAAATTAAAGGCAAGCCCTTATCTGCAAGTCACGCCCTGCTTTTAGCTGTCTGACCTGTCTCTCTGTTCTGTCAGGTGCTTCATGGGGATGCACTGGGGGAAAGGCTTGGGCAGAGCCAAGGACGTGCTATAAGCCTGACCTCACACTGTTTCCCTGATGCTCTGCTCCCTGCAGCCCCTCACTTACCAGGAAGCTTGTGTCGTCTATATTCTTACAACAAATCCTGTCTTTATTGTTGGAGGAGAAGGGGAGATGTGGGTGTTGTGGATGTCTTTTGTCTCTTTCCACTACCTTTTTCATTAAAACTCTCTGATGTGCCATGCACTACCTGAAGCAAATGTGTCTATGTGATCAGCCAGTCTTGCTGGGACCTGGCTCTGTAAGTGGTATTCCCAGACAGCCACTCATCTCCCAGTCTCTGACTATTTCCAGGCAGTGGTGTCAAAGCAAGATCTAATTTAGCTGTGAAAGTTATGAAGGTTTCTGAAGAGAGTCAGCACTGTCATAAGCTCGTGACTCTTGTTGGCAAAGAGCCATGAGGAGCCACCTGTAGAAATGTTACTGAGGATGTGGAAATGGATGACACTAAATTGTGGGTTATAATTTAGACAAGAGAAGATTGCAGACTGATTCTGCAAGTAGAAAAATCCTTTGAGGAAACAAATTGTGTCTGTAGTCCCATCAGAAGATTAGAGATTCTGTCAAAAACTGACTTTATTATAAATAGCTTAATGGTAAAGATTGTGCTAATAGAGGTAAGAAATGCATTTTGCTGAAGGCTAGGAAAATTGGTGAAATTTGAGGATCGGTATTTCTTTTCAAGTAGACGTAGTAGCAAAAAGTTCTCATCTATAATTAGTTGAACATGACTTGTTGCAACATTTGAAATAATTGTCATTGCGTAGAATTGTGGTTGAAAGAGTCCCAGTGTGCTTAGCATTCACTTATATATTTGGGTAACATATGCAGCCTTTAAGGCCTCAACTTCATAGTGGGACTTGTTCATTATAGTTCGTAATTGTTTATTACACTGACACAATTAAAGAATGAACCAAGGTGGAATAGAGGTGCTTCAGATGACATTTTGAATATTCAGTGCTAGCAAACACAGGCTTGGGAGCAGGTTTGCCCCATCACTTTTGTCATGTGCATATATATATATTTCTGCTTGCTGTGGTTAGTGTGTGGGAGGCCTTACACTATCAAAGTTAGTTTTTAATAGTGTACGTTCATCTAGTAAGGAAGATAAGTGAGTCACAGCGACTGCTGCTTCTTTCTCCTGGTTTTGGTGGGGTACATCCTCCTCCTGAAAATGAGTTTTTGTTGAGAGGGTGGAGCCAGGATCCCTGGTGCTTAGGAAGTACTATACTGAGTGAAGCAAATGAATGGGCCTGTGTTTTATAGTTGGCGTACATTTATGTAGCTGATCTTACATCTGTTATCGCTGTAACCAATATAAGCTCAAACTGACAGATATATTTGTTTTGTAATTTTTTGCAGCCACAGTGTGGACACCCCTGTCACATCTAGGGGATGGGGGTTGCAGTCCAGGGGAGTTTGGGTGACGGCATACTGGCGTCTGCATCTCTCCTGGAGCACCCAGTCCTGGAGAGCCAAGGCTGGAGCTGGTGTCAGTGAGGTGAAGTGTCAGTATGAGGCTTACTCGAGTCTTACTGCTTTTCCTGAGGTTGCTCAGCTTGTGTGACAGAGGTGTAAAGCTGTCCCCAAAGGCCAGAAAGCCCCATTGCCAAAGCAGTCAACAGCTCTACCCTGTTCTCCTTCTGCTTTCTGTGCAAGCAGCATGCTGCGTAAAACAGATCAAGAGCAGACTGCAGTAGGGTAGCTCCTCTGGGCGAGAACCTTAGGTGTTTTTGATAAACCTTAATGTGCACACAAGGGCCTAAAAGGCACATAAACTCCTGCTGAAGCTAGCTTCTCCTGTTCCATTTGAAAGTTCTAGCTTCAGTGCTAGCAATATTTTCATCCTCCAGCCAAATAAATGCTCAGGAGGATGTATCAGCATCGAGTCCTCTGAGCAAAGCAGGCAGTAGCAAAGATGAAGATTTTGAAAATCTTCTCAGTAAAGCAGGCAGTAATGAAGAAAATGGATAAAGACTTTTGATTTGGGCGGGTGAAGCTTTTCAGAAGGAAAGTAAACGCTGTTGCAGCCCAGAGCAAATGCTGCTGGGTATGACTTACGCAATTTATATACCTTTTTAATTAGAAGAAGTGGAGGTTATAGGCCCACTCTTCTATATTTATATCATTATCTTTGTGCTGACTGCTCACAGTGACATATTAAATGGCACAAAACTCTTGCTAAACACCTATAAACTCAGTTGTGTGCATCACATCCTACAGTCAGCAGAAGTGGTTATGCATTTAAAGCAGTTTTATCTAGAAACAGAAATTCTTACCGGGCATTTCTTCAGCAGCATCTGTTTTCTTTATTTAACTTAATTAAAAGCTGCTTTAAAATGCATTGACGACACCAACATTTGGATAAGATTATGGACTGATGGTTCTAGGTTCCAAGCTTTTGAAATACATAAAAGTTCTTTTTGAAGCATGAAATTACTTTTCTTGCAACCTATTCCTTAATTTAAAATTGCTAATCCTATGAGACTGGCAGTCCAAGCGTCTACTTAAGACTAAGCCTTGTTTGCCCACAGAAACAGCACTGTTGTGAAGCAAGAGTAAACTAATCAAGATAAACCAATTTTAAATCAGTGCATCATTCTTATGCACAAAATTGCTTCAGATTAGCTATGCCAGTGCAACACCCCACTTCTTTTAGGGCTGAATGTGTAGTACACATTGGTCTTTCTGTGAGCTGCTCTGAGCACTGGTTTTGCAGCTGAGGCAGTGCCACTGCAGCATTTAATACAGCCGGAATTCTCACATCTCCTGTGCTGAGATCCCTGCAGTGCCCTGGTGTCAGACTGGCTGGCTTCCTTGGGGTTTGCCAAGTGTTGGTATTTACTTGCAATCTGCATATGCGGGATTGAAACCAAACAGATAGTTTTAAATGGTGAGAGACATCTTGTTTGCAGTCTTTGATCACTTTGCCTGTAAAGAAGGTCTCAAATCCAGGTATTTATTTTTCTGTTGTAGGTTTAACTTAACTAGCTGGCATGATTTGTGTGCATTCCTGGGATTTTAAGCAGAAAACGCAAAGGTTGTTGTTAATCAGTTTTTTTTTTTTTTAATTTTAGACTAACAAATACTACATAGCACATCTTGAATGAGCTTTATTTAAATTTTGGAGTTGCTGAGGATGGTTAAATCTGTAGCAAAGACTTCCTTTTTCTGCAGTGTAATCAGATATCACTGATACCAGTCCTTCAGTCATGTGATTTGATTCTCACAATGGATGGTTCCTCAGCTTAGAAAACCTATTTTTTTAATGTTACAATCAGGTAAAATTAAAATGCTCGACCTCCCTTATGCATTCTAAAGCCAATATTGATGCAGTGCTTTTCTTTTACAAATCACTTAAGTGATCTATGAGAACTAAAAGCAGGTATTATCCCCAATAATAAGGACATTTTTCCCCTCAGCTCCTGAAGTTGTTTCTCAGGTCCTAGTGGCAGGGACATCTGTATGGACTAGGGACACTGGAGCCGTAAGGGTCTGAGCTGTCCCTTGCACTGCAGTGTTCTAGGTCTTTTGTTGCAGTGATTCACCATACATACTTCCCAATATTTTGACATCTAGAGACATTCACATTTATTGTATATATTTTTTCAAATGGCATGTGGTAATAAGGATGAATGGGGAATAGTCAGTCTGCTTTACAGAAGCCACAAAAAATGTAGCTTTGTTCTGGTTGAGAAAATGCAAATTTTTGTTTGTAATTTCTTTGTAAAATTCTCCGTGAAAAGACCATTTCCCCCTTAACTTTATAGGATGATCTTTGTGGTCATCTTTCCCTATTTGAGAGAGCTTTGACGTTTTTGTACCACTGGAAGAGACATAAGGGCTTAGGTTTTGTGCTCTTTGTCAAGCTGCCAGTTTGGTACCCAAAGAACCGAGCTACTTTACTGGTTTGGGTCGCAGTGCTGGTAAGATGAGATGGTGAAGCGACAGGGAAGAGGTGGAGTTGCTGATGGAGACCCAGATAGCTGCTAGATTCTATCAAATCCTCCTTGTTCATGTCAAAAAGACACCAGAATTCATTTCAGCTAGGACAGACTGGCAAATCTGCATAAAAATGTAGTCGGTGCTTTCCTGACCCTTCTGCTGTCTGATCAAGTTTCAGTCTACACAGCTCATTGTGATGAGGGTGTGAAGAGGTCTGAAGGAGTAAGATATTTTTGTCCTTTACAGAAAAGAAGGCTTTTTGATGCTGTCCTATCTGGCATATTACCTCCTGAAATCCTTTAAATGTATCAAGCTTATATTTCTATTTTCTCTGTAGCAAAACTTTCTTCCAGCAAAAGTGACATTTGAGTGACTTGTGGTGTAGTTTCCTGTCACAACTAAATTTCTGTGATGCTGAAATGCTGCCAAGAGATGACCCTTTTCTCACCTATTCCTTGTGCTTTGCTGTAAGTATTCAAAAGGAAAAAAGTGAGTATGAAGATTCACCATGAACAAAAGTCCTGAAAAAAGCCCCAGTCTGCTGTGGCTAGAGCTTAGTCTGAGCCCATAAGGTGAGAGGCTGTGAACCAGAGACCTTGACACCCTCTAAAACCGTTGCATTGTCTTAGGACAGCTGGAGCTGAGGATGTCTCGGAGGTGTCCCCTTGGGCGCTGACTCTGAGTGCAGCATCTGGGTGGCCCACGGGGGGGTAGGGGGGAGACTTTCCCCAGAGATGAAAGGACAGAGAGGCAGCTCTCTGCTGATTTCCCCCTTTCTTCCTCTAACAAAGGAGTCTCCTTATTCAGGTGGCATTTAATAGTCAGAAACCAATAAGGGAGTTTGCAAAACAAGCCTGCTGTTTAACTTGCAATGCCTGCGCTGTTGTGATGTTGTCTTAAAACACCAGCCCTGCTGCAGCCTGTGCTGGGAGAGGGAAATGGAAACTCTTCACTGTTGTTGCCTCTGGAAAGGAATACATGGCACACGATGTTGTATGGAAGAAACAATGCTTGGCTAGCTCAAGTTATTTTGAAAGATCCCCTGACATTATCATTATTTTTTTTTTCCCTTCTTACTTTTTCAGATAGCAGAAAGCTTTATAGACATGAAAAGTGTGGAAACTTGGGAACTTGGACTTATGGAAAGGATGTCTCCATAGGCAAAGCCTAAGTAGAAGGAAACAGGTGGCAAACATTAGTATTAGGGCAATTAGCTGTGTGGTTTGGGTGGAGCAATGACTGGGGAGGACAGCTTTGTGATTAAGAGGCCTGACTAACACCCAGCAGTCTGTTTGTGGCTATGCTGCTGGTGCTGCCTGGGCTCTCTGTTGCCCCAGCGGTGGGTGGGCTGCAGGAGTGGTCCATGGGACACAGCTCTGTCCCAGCTCCAGCAGCGGCCAAGTGCCACATCACGGCAGAGCAGTTCACAGAGGCCCCACCTAGCTGTGTGGGATGTTAGTGCCTATTATGTGTACGATTTTGCCCTACAAAATCTGTGTAGCTGTCTAAAGTCCTGTTACTGGGCTTGACAGCAGCATGCTTGTGGCAGGTACCCTTCTGTCTGAGCAAGGCAGGGCAGCTTGACAGCTACATTGTCCAAAGCAATTTAAGGTTCACAAACCTGGTGTTCCTTTGACATTGAAGAGTTGCTGCTGCTCTGGGTGAGCTCTGAGCCCACCTCACGTGCAGGGCAGACACCAGGACCCACTGCTGTCAAAGCCACGTGAGGCAGTGACCGCCACGTGTTGTGTAGTAACTTCCTGATGTCTCTCATTGCTTGAGATTTCAGGTACCTGTGGTTAGGTGCCTCCTCAACGCAAAGGGATTAAAACTCAAAGCATTTATTTCTCAGAGATAGTGTATTTTTTACTAATAAGCAAGATGGGATTGCGTTATGCTTTACCTAATTCTCCCTGAAGTAAGCAGGTGCCAGAAGTCTGGATCCAGCCTGGAACTGTACAGGTAATCTATAAGTGCATAAATAGAGTATGTCTTATTAGGTGTCTCCAGGACAGCCAGAGCAATGAGGCCTTTATCACTTCTGGTGCCTGTAAATGCTGCTGTAACACAAACAGGGTAATACTGCAAAAAAATGAAGGTAACTGAGAGGCAAAGCACTTACAGCCTCTTCATATGGGGAAAACCTGCAGCGAGGGAAGGGGCAAAAGCCCTGAAGTGTAATGGGAGCTGGGTAATCGCACACTGTGAGCAACACACACCTCAGAATCTTCTAGGCATCTCACAGGGATGCTTCAAAAAGGCCATTCATGGAAAGGTTGTGACAATCAATTGCAATCTTTGCTTCCATAAAGAGATCTTCAGGCCTCCTGGGAAGCGAAAGAAATGCCTGCAGAAAGAAGGAAGGTGAAGCCCAGGCTCTGTTTCAGGCATACCTTTGTTACCAGGCCTTTCAAAAGGGCTCATGGACAGGAGTGCTAAGTCTTGTTTGTGTTGCTTTTTGCTGGACTAGAAATACAGTGTTTCTTAGTGGGAGAAAAGCCTATTGGCTCAGTGAGGAGAAGGTTTTCTCACATTGGGCTTTTTCAGACTTTATGATGCTTTAGCCTTCATTTGCCACGCAGGTGTGTTATTTTTTACATGAGAGGAAAGTAGCAAAAGATGTCTCCGTGTGGGAAGGTGGCATGGGAGGAGGGTGGAGCTAGCTCTGCAAACAGGCTTCTTTCAAATACCACCCTGGAGAGGGAGACTGCAGATTTTTGGAGCCTGGGCTCCATGTGGTAGGTGGGAGGGGATCTGTGCTATTGATTAATTCCAAATTGTGTGGGATTTTCTTGGCATAAATGAATGGGGTCTTTGCCAACTTAAACTTAATTTGCCTTCTGTCAAATGAACTGTGAGAGCTGTGTGATGAGGAAGTTTTGAAGATGAGGGACTCCAGAATCTGCAGGGCTTGATGGAGTTAAGCTTTCCACTTACTTGGGAGAGGGAGCATGGCTTTTCCTGGGCGGTAGTATATTTACTCATTTAGTTTCTTTTGCAAAGTTTCCAGAGCCTTATTTAAGGAGCCCTGTATATCTGGTGGAGAACAAAAGGCTCTTTAATGATATCTTTGGATATTATATGCTCCTTACCGGGGATGCCATGGAGATGACGAAAACCAAAACAACCTGAATAAAAGTACAAATCCTGCAGGGTAACAACAGAGACTTGCACAGACTGGGGAACAGAAGGCAAAAACTGGATAACAGGTAGCTCTTGATGGACTCAGTCCTTGGGTTAGAGAATTTGTGCCAGTATCTAGGTGAGCTGTTCAACTGCCTTAGCACTGCACTGCACAGTAAGCTCTGCAGACAGAAAAACGTTGCAGGCTGTAGGAATGTGTGCTAAAGTAGAATTGAACAGACCAGTAAAATATCTGTTTTACTGAACAAAGAATTCTCAGTCTATGATTGACTTCATTTCATGTCAAGAGTAGAACATACAAATCTAGGCTCTTTCATGGCATGATACTGAACAATGCTAGCCCTGTAGCACAGAGAGCATACCACTGCTGGATTATCTGTCCTAAACGTACTTTAGGGAAATTTGGTTAGGTTTACTTTATCCCAACAAATACTCTTTTAATGCAGCTGTTACAGCAGTGCAAACCACAGATTTGCAATAAGCCTTGCTTCTGGGGCTCATCTCAAATACTGGCCTTATGAAACATTTTTTTGCAGATTTGTCTTTTTGCATCAAGCTGGAATGATACAGAGAATGGAAAATAATTTCATGATATTAGAAGACTCAGTGGTTTACAGACTTCAAAATCATGTGACAAAGGCAATTTAACATGTGTGGCAGCTTAACAGGTTAAGGCAACTCAACAGGTTTGGGGGGAAAACATGAAACTTCAGTTCCTTGAAGGGCAAAGAGAACCCACAAGGAAGAGAGTCGATGTTGGTTTCATTGTTTCAAAGGAAATTTAAGTAGATACAGGAAAAAGATGTGTTTTGTGTGGCTGGCAGGCTGGAAAATCTTTTGGGAAGATTTGAAGTTATAACTGGATCTTCAAATTGGAATGTAAATGGAAGGAAAAGATACTGAAACCTGTTTATAAATTGCTTGAGTTTGCAACAGTTACATCCTTGGTTTGTTACTACCAGCCCAAAGTGAATCCTACACAAAGAAGCAGGTATGGCCCACAAAGCACGTGTTATAAATTTATTGCTCAGCCAAAACTTGTTTTTTCCTGGCAAGACTGAAAGAGAACACCATGAGTTAACAACTCTGTCTCCTGCCCAAATTCACGGCTGCTAGCAGGTCTGACAATCAGAAGGCTGTGCATGGGGCACAGTGCTTGGGCTAAGGCATACACAGAAGAATGGAGTGGGAGAAGTAATTGTAAAGCCTGGTCAACAATATACTTGGTGCAGATGAGTCAGTGGGTTTGAAAGAGAAAATTGACTTTGCTCATCTTAAACAAATCTCAAACTCAAACTTTCCTTACTCAGCTGTCCTGTATGGAAACAGTGGTAAAATCAGTTGTATCACTTTCATCGTTATTCCTTGTCCTTGTTGCTTTTTAATTGTATCACAACATGAAATCCAGATAGCTTTTTTGGGACACCTATAGAAAATCCTTTCCTCAGCAGAAGAATCTGACATGTCGTGGGAGCAGAGTTGGTTTATTTTGTGATCAAAATGGTAATGTTGTTAGTTATGTCATATATTGGTGGTCCACAGTTCGGATGAATGCCTAGCATGCAGGGGCACCAAATGTTCAGAAGCTGGTATTTCAGTGAATGGTAAGGATGTGGTGTGGCTGGCTCAAGCAGTTATTTCTGAGATCATCTTGTAGCCTCTAAGTAGAGCTGCTTAGACCCAGTCAGCTATGGGGATGTTTGAGAAGGATCCAATACGTACATTAAAAATAGGAATCCTTCTAAAATGGTACACGCCATATAAATTAGTTTCTTTATCAGGTTATATCTATATCAGCTCTCAGATCAGACATAGCATGAAAGATACTAATACACCTCATGCGTTTCTTTTTCTTTCACCCTTTTTTGGGAGTGGGTGGGGGTGCCTTTCCCCCCAGTTTCATTGCTGGAGATGCTCCCCCTCCACGGTGTTGTTTCTACATAACAGGTGTGGGAAATGTACTAGAATGCATTTGTCACCTCATTGTTCCTGAAAATCTCTCATAAAGAATGGTCAGGAAAGAGGAGAAAAGCAGAGGACTACTTAGGTCAGAGTTACAAAGTACTGTGAAACTGGGTAACAAACATTTTAAAAGAGAAAAATACAGAAACCACCAAAAGTCACACTCAAATCTTCTACAAAAGGCTCTGGTACAATACCTTACTAAAGATGCTTTTATGTGATGTCACTTTTTCTCTTACTTGAGTTCTTTTTGATTCAAAGGGTTTTTCTTTTCTTTTAAATACAGCACTTAAATTGATGTGTAAAGCATAGAGATAATTTAATCTGGAGCTGTTTACAGTATGGGTGAACTTTTCCATTTGGTTATTTTAAAACAATTTCATTCACAGACATTGAGTGATGATGGGTGGCTAAGGGAATGATTAGACACAATAATTTTGTGAACAACAGCAAAGAGTTTTTATGTTATAATTGCAATAATTATTTCTCAGAACAAGGCAAATCCAAAGTATTGCCTACTGCACTAAAAAGGTCCAAACGTGGCTAAGATATGGTAATGGTGAGATAGCAGTGAAATACAGCTGCATTTCTGTTGTGTTATTGGATTGCTTATCTTGATTGCATTTGCAACCTTTTTCAGTCTCAGCAGAACAGTATTTGAAAGCTATAGAAAAGTATTCATTGCCTTAAAAGACTTAGTGTTGTCTGGCATCGAGCCAGTTTAGTAATCCTTTTTTTTTTCTTCTTTCTCTTTCTTTTAATCCCGTGCAAAAGAACAGACTGTATTCACCAAAATTATCAATGAAAATTGCACTATTAAGTCTGACTTGCTGGACTGTGTTTGGCAGTGGAGTTGCTCACAATGCTGTGTGCTAACAGCAGGCTGACATTTCCAGCAGAACTCCTTGTTCCAAAGAGTTTCTGCCATGGCTATGAATGGTGTGTCTCAGGTAGCTCTATGAGAAAGCAAATACCTGCTGCCTGGGTGTCAGACTTTATTTATTGGGCAGTCTGACACATTGCCCCCTGACAAGAAAGGTATTGACACCGGGCTGGATTTTTAAAGGGTGTTAGTCTCTAGAGGCAGATTTGGCTCTCAGAGCGTTTGGGAGACTCAGATTAAAATTCTGCCTCCGGCACAGCACACGGAGCTGGTTTAGCTCCTTACTTCTCAAACATGGCCTTCCCCCACACGCAAAATGTGGGTAACACTATGTGCTCTGAGCTAAATAGGTGCGCTCTGACTCCCTCCAGGAGGGAAGTCCAGCCGCATTGATTTCAGTGGGGCCGCTGTAAAGCTTTATTGTGGAAGGACGACAGAGAAATGAAACAAACCTGAGGCTGTAGTTTGATCAATACTGGGTGCTGGTACTGGCTGTGAAGCAGCAAGCTGGCCTTCCCCTAGCATCTAGCTCTTTGTCCTTGGCTTTGCTCTGTTTTCTTAAACTGTCTTTGGGTTTTTTTGATCATCTGTGCGTTAGCAAATCCATATGTTTGTACTCCATATAAACAGAAAGGAGTGGAAATGCTTTTATGGGAGGTAATTAATCGGATAATTGAACTTGGATAATTGCACTGAGCATTAGTTTTTAATGTATCTAGGTAAATATGAACTAGCCTTTTAGCAATCTGTGTGCATTGATCCAAAGCAATGGAAAATATTCCCAAGTGATTTTAATTTAAAAAGAGATCTTAGGGACATATATTGAACATTGTACATGGCTGTAGCTCTTGCCCCCCTTCAGTTCAGGGCTGGAGACTGTAGCTTTTGTTTCATTTACATTGCAAGTGAAGTCTTACGGTATTTTTGGTCTTTATCCATGTTTGCGTCTGAAACGGTGCCTGGCAGTTGAATCTGTATCTTTGCTGCCCAGACATTGCCTATTCATTACGAACATTCAGTGGAGACATACACGTACTCTGACAACAGAAATGCAGGACTGATATCAAGCCGTGCAACATCTGCTAAATTCACATGGGGAAAGGGAACATGAAAACAAATACACAAAGGGCACAGCTACAGAGATGGTAAATATTGTTTTTTCCATGCCACACCCAAACCAAAAATAGAGGCAGAGGGGCCCTTAACAAAGCTTTATTCAGGTTCCTGACAGCTGACAGTAACTGCTTGTTTTCCACTGAGCTGTAAGTGAACAACAAGACTGCCAGCTTACTTCAAAAGCCTGAATTTGCCTGAGACTTCTGCTTCTTTTACTATGAGTAGATCAGAAGTAGATGAGAAGAATAGCTCTCTGGAAAATTGTAGCGTTAAAATCATGCAAATGCGATGGTTATCAAGCTTGGATGCTATAAGAAGAGTAAGAGTTGATAAGACTTTTTTTGGGGGAGAAGAAACTGCTCATAATGTGGAGCGGCATGGATTTGCTGGCTGGAAAAGAGGAGCCGCAGGCAGGGGAGCCCTCGGGCTGGCTGCAGGCTGCAGTCCCCGGGGGAGGAGGTGTCCGGGCACAGCGGGCCTTGGGGAGCCCAGGAGAGAGAGGGGGAAACTGCTGGGCGGCTGCGTCAGGGTCTGGGTGGTGCTTTCTGCATCCTAGACTGTGGCACAAAGCTCAGGTGCTTAATAAGGTTGATAAAGCTGGGTGCTCCCAAATCTACTGCTGATAAAAGTGCTGCAAAGTGGCTGTGGGATGAAGGGGGAAGTGAGTGTAATAAATACAGCCCAGTCAATAAATGCAGTCATTGTAACAAATACAGTGGGGAGAACAGGCAGTCAGAGGAGGAACGGACCCACAGCCAGACAGGTCCTCAGGACTGTGGAAATGTGACTCCATACAGCTCATTTGGGTCGCTCCCTGCCTGAAAGCTGCCTGCAGAGACTCTGCATCAGAGTGTATTTCAAGAGGACGCTAATGCCAGCCTGCCTGGGCAAAGTGCCTTAACATCTAGATATATCTGTCCTGAGCACGGGAGATGGGACAGAAGTGAAATAATCTGTTTTGGTATGGTCTGGAGAGCTTCTGTCCAGCACAGGCAAACCCCTACTGTTCCCGTGCTGTCGTTTCTGCTGGCAGCAGTGTGCTGGGTAGCACCGACACAGCTCGCATCGGGCTATTCCTTTTTCTCCTGGCCCCTGTTGACAGCGTGAGGATTTGATACTATTCCCACTGGAGCCAGTATGAAAAGTTCCCGGGGTGGACTTTAAGCTGAAAGGGTCCAGTGTCATTTGGTGTGTGTTCTTCTTGACATGGGATACTCTTGTCCTCGTTACTCAGCAATTTTCAGAAAAGCAGATTACCTGCTACAGCAAGGCATTGGACCTTGTTTACATAAAATCAGACAATTAACTGCTCTTTAATATAAATATATAACTATACTAAATAGTTAGGAAATGATGCAAAGTTGAGCCAGGCCCATTTGGTAACACCAAAAAAAGCAAGCCCCAAGGATATGGTTTACTCCTTGCTGTCCCAAACAGAAAAGTAACTTATATGAATTAATAATAGCATATTCAACCAGAAATATTTTTCTAACCAGAAAGCATCTGTGGTTTTGCACCAAACATCTGTGGTTGAAGCGAAAAATTAGAAGTTAAATAAACTCGTGTAAAAATTGCAGACACAAACGTCACACAAAAAAGAAAACTTGGGCCTTTTTTTCCCTGCTTCCTGCTGTAAGAGATTAAATGTTTAGTTTCCAAACAATGTACTTGGCTCTTCATAAAATTTTAAAGTTCCTCCATATGTCTAAGTGAAAGTGACTCAGAGGAAAGCTCACAGGAAAATTGCTGCTTTTTTTTTTCCCCCTTTCCAATAATCCCTTTTGACCTTTCTACCAAAATTCATTTATTTTGTCCATTTTGATATCAGAATTTTAATGAGTAAAACTATATCATGTTTTATACCAATACATTCTGCTTGCCACAACTCTTCAGTAGCTCAGCAAAAATCAATGATTTCCATGCATCATTGCTTGGGTGTGAAGTTTCGACATTACTTCTCTAGCATGATCAGGTGCTAAATGAGGTGCTCCTGGTTAAGGAGCAGTGGGGATTTGGCCTCCTGGTCTGTGTTAGCCGTGCCCTCCCCACGCCAACTTTGTTGTGTGGCAACCACGGGCATGCTCTGCTGACAGGAGACCATGTATAATCCTCAGATAAACAGGGTCTGAAGGAGGAATCATAAGTTCCAAACAAATATTTATTGCCTGACGTTTCATCGTGTTTCAGTGGGTTGTGTGTGTTCAGTCCCCCTCACCTCTTTTGTGAAACGGTGTAAATGGAAGATGCAGACAATGCTGAGGCCGTGTTTAACTACGCACTGTGCAAACACAGCAGAAGACCATCCCTTCCTGAAAGACATGAAGAAAGGCTTTCCTTGGCTTTCATTCCGTAAAGCCTGAGAGCAAATAGTTACTTTAAGTAAGTTTATTTCCTTGAGATCAGATAGAAACAGCTGTATGGTAAGAGAAGGGTCTCAGCACTCACAAATGCGTTCCTTGCACAGTGACCACTTTCAACCAGGCTTTCCAAGGAAGCCACAGTTCACTTTCAGGTTGTCTTAGCTCTGGTTTTGAGGTAAAGAGAAAACTGTTCCAAACTTCTGGTAGTGTTTTGATTTTTATGTTTGCTTGACTTCCCTCAAAATCCAAGTGAAAAAAATCTCTCTTAGGTTTCCAATAATCTGTTTCCAAGAACCCCTCTCTTTCCTTGTTTATGAGCAAGAAGTATTTGATTTGTATGTCTTCCCCATGGAACAACACTACATTTGACTCTACATTGAGGTGTCAAAGCAAGAGAAGAGGTTGGTTGATTTAGTCAGAAAAAAATGTAATAATTGGAGCAGTACAAATTCCTGGAATAAGTGTAAAATCATGAGTATAAAAAATATCCGAATTGCTAGAGTGCTAGACAGCAAATGCCTCCTTTGTATCCCTTTCTTTAGGAAAGGAGTTATGGCTCCCTGTCATTCAATGGCCAGTCTGTTTCTGGTCACAGTGTTCATTCTACCTTCCAACCTACAAAGATATCTGCGTAATTAACATTCAACTCATTTAACTACTGAGCTACTAAGTGCTGGTTTACCATGACACACCCAATTTGTACAAACATTCTTAAAAGAGATTGGCCATGGCAGGCTGTTCCTAGTGTGTCAGGTACAACGTTCCTCCTCAGTGAAAGCCTGTGTAATAACCTGGCTGTTTATTTGGGAGCTGGTGCATTCCCCTCACTCCCCTGAGCTTTAAATTTAGCTTAGCAAATAAGCCCCTTATCTACAAGAGTTTCTAAGTAGATTTTTGGAAATTATTCAAGTTCAGAGGTCAGTCATAGTAAATGTGGAACAGTTCTTTTAAAGCATAGTGGCTTCTTGCTACATTCCCACCAGCGCAGTTGTGAGCGACTCTGCTGGGAGATTAGGACTACAATTAGTTTGATACAAAGATATTTGATAGCTCAGGCTAAACATACTAGGCTACACTAGGGTCTTGGTCTTCCTCAGCGTTAGACCTACTATGTTTTGAGATAGGCACCCTGAAAGTGAATGACAATATTAATTTTTTGAAGTGCTACTGGTGATGTTGTTTGGGCTCAGATTTTCTTAGATTTAGGTACTGGTAATGACAAAACCCTTTTTTTGCAAAGAAAGTTGAGAGATTATCTGAAGCAAGTTGCTGTAGGTATTATTATTCTCCACTTCTTCTTAGTATCTACTAGCATTGTGTGGGAAGAGGAAAAAGAGATGGGTTTTATAGAATAAACTGAGGAAAAAATACATTGCTTGCAGTCACTGCCCAGCCACTGTAGGAGTAAAACAACAAACACTGCTTGCTGCTTTTGTGCAGTGGGAATCCTCAGGGGGTGGAAATCTCATGATGCACTAGAGATCTTTTAGTAAATATAGATTCTGTAGCTCTATAGAGTGTAGTCTAATTAAATTGCTATAAAGGGATTAAAATGCTGAGTATTTAGAACACTGTCTGAAAACAATTACAGTTTAAAGAAAAACTGTGATGAGAAAAAGATCTTTGTGATAAAAAGGCTAATGCTGTACCCTGGAAAAATCCTTCAGCACAAGTGAAAAAAACAAAAACAAAAACAAACAACTCCTGCAGTATTGCTAGAAATTGTCAGTGAAACTTTATCACTCCATGTGAAAATGGATATGCTTTAATGTACTTTAAATTCTCAATCAACTGACTTTCCTCTTATTCCGTGTTTTGTAAATTTTTCTCTTTTTATGGAGCCTGCAGTACTCCCCATCTGCCTTTCATTTGCTTTTTAAGACTTTTTCCCTTTAAATGCACCAGATCCGAGGAGGGGAAATCAGAAATCGTGTAATTTCAGTGAGGAAGCCACATCCGTTAAAATACACTTTGATTGAAGCGACTGAAACAATGTGCAATTCATGGCAGAAGTAAAGTCAGAAGAGTTCTAAATCCCTTCGTTTCAGACATCAAAGACATATTAACTCCCCCTTCACTGCACATACTCTAACACAAGCGTTTCAATAACTAAGAAATGTTTTAAAATATTACTTTTTAAATAGATTTGGCTTAAAAGATTGTTTTGTTTGGATTTCTGCTGAGCCAACTGTGTTTCTGCGTATAAAAACAGTACTGTACAACAGGTGGAACAAGTGAGATCAGATATTTTCAGGATAAAACTATCAGACTATTTTGAAAGCTAAAAAAGAAAGAGTGCAAAATATGCCCTGTAAACAGTTTCTCTTGAAAGCACAGCATTACAAGTTTAAAGGAAGAAGAACTTCTCCTACCTGTAGCTTTTGTGGGGATCAGGAAGTGTAGCTTTTTTCTGATTGCAATCTTCCATGGCTTAGCCTGGCTTCTGCATTTGAATGTTAAATATGTAAGAATGCCTTGTTTAGCCTGGGAGTTTGCATGACCTCTTAATGAGACGCTGTAGTTGGTGTCATTGGGTATTAAGGCGTCATGTGACTGTAGATGAAAATAAAATCCTTTAAAGTTTGCATTTAATACTTCCTAGAATCTGTAACCCTTTACCTGCAAGCTGGATGAAAACCTGATAGAGCTCACTGTTTCCTGGTCAGGGTTAGAAAAAGGAGAGGAGGAAGAACACGTGCCAAGTAATTCCTTTTCCTCCGGGACAGTCACTTACAACGACCACAACAAAGTCTGAGCCCGTCAGTGTATTAATGCTATCGTTTGCATATTCTTAAAATTAAATCTCCCCATATCAGAAACAGTGCTGGAGGGATTTGGCAGAAAGATCCTCTGTTATGTTTTGCCTCGCTATGACATTTAATCCCCACTGATTTGGGTGATGCTCTGTAGAGGAACTCTGCTCGAACATACATTTGCAGGTATCGCATCACATTTACCTATGAAAGTTGCTGAGTTTCCTGGAATCATTTTGGTTTGGGTGTGGTGTTTCCAAAAGTAATATGAAAGATGTTCTGCTGCCACAGTCCAGTTAGGAGAGTGTTCCCTGTGCAAGAGGAGAGGTTTGACTTTGGCAATATCTGTGAGCAGCTGGGTCAGGTGTTTCCAGTTGTAATCTTTAACATATAGTGACATACCTGGAAACTGTCCTGAAAAGAACTGGCTCTAACATTGCATCATCTAACTGCACGTGTCACAGCCGGGGGCTCCAAACCTCCTCAACGGTACTTTGGAAATCTTCTACTCAATCCTCTGTTTGTTTGTTTGTGGCGTTAAGCCTCTGGGAAGCAGTTACACGAGGTTCAGCTGCTGTAGGAGTAGGTGTGCTGTTCTCACCCTAAATAATGGTGGATGGAGGGTTGCCTCCCTGCCTGGCAGGGGTTGCACCCTTGCCTTCCCTGTGGAAGGAGAGGGCTGGAGTCCTGCTTGCCTTTCTCATTCAAAGCACCCTCCTAAATTCCCACTTCAGCAGCGGGCTGGGTTTGCCCTGTTGAGCTTCCGCTCGGGTGGGCTGCAGGGAGCTGGGGATGAGACCTTCGATCTGACTTCAGGAGTGGGCTGAGGGGAGCACGGGCTCAGGTGGTGACACATCAGATGCCAGCGAACAGTTTCGTAACAGCTGCTTTGGGTATGCTTATTTTAAGCAGAGAGCCATGTTGTAACGCAAAGGCCAAATACCATTTGCACTCTGTGAGCTAGCAAGTTGCAGAGCTCTGCAACAGCTCTTTTAGCAGATTTTAGATTCTGTTTTCCCCTGCAAACTTTAAGTGCTGGATGAAAAATGGACTTTGAGAGCTAGGAAATGTCTTATACAAAGCGTTCACTAAACTCCCAAAGGCTCTCTGGTCACTGAGTAAAGAATTGCCGGGCTATCACGTCCCCAGGTTGTTAGAGGTGGTGAGGAAGGTGGGAGACGCAAACTGCCGGGGGCTGCCTCTGCAGCGTGGAGCGTGGCACTGGGCACAGCCCCGTGCATGCTGTGTGCCCAACGGCAGCCCCGCCACCAGCCAGCCAGGCCCCGGGGGCCAGCTCTGCACCGGCGGCTGCTTTGCCACTGCTCTCGCTGTGGCTGGGCTAACGAGCTGGGCTGATGGCCTGAGAAATGTCCCAGTTAAGAAGCTGTGCTGTAGTCCAGGAGGCCACTGGAAGTGACCTTGGGGAGGCCGCTTCCCCCTTTCTCTCGATACTTGGCCTCCTCAGCAGACCATTTTCAGGGGTAGGGTATTTTTGACGTTCCAAAGACTATTCATTCTTGCAGTTTCTCAAACCCATAACAGGTATTTCTGCAGTAGTAAAGAAGTTCTGCCCAAGCCCCTGCAGTCCCAGTCGTGCTGTGCTCCTATAATACTGTTCCTGAAACCAAATGTTTTCTATGAATATGTGCAAACTGCTGGGATCTTTTCAGGCTGATCTTTTTGGTCAGATTTTCACCGAGGTGTCCTGCAGGAAAGAATCACTTGCCTCACCAATCCATAATCCTTGTTCAGAAACATGGGTGTGACAACATTTTTTTCAAAGGAAAAGTAGTTGAGACATTCAACCTGCAGAAATCCTCTTTTTCCTCTAATCTTGTTCTTGTACCTTAGTTGACTGTTCTGGCTGAGATTTTCTGGAGAACATTCCTGCTGAGATAGAAGTCTGCCTTGAAAAATTACAGCCTAGAAGGTTAACTTTGTAACTTCAGATACTACTATTAATATGACATTACAGCAGGAGGTATCGGACAATTTCCTAACAAGCAATGGAGACAAAAGACAGCAAACTATCCCGTTGCTTTTGGGATGTTCTGTTTTCATCTGTGCTACAGTGTGTCTGGATTTTTGCTTCATCTCTCACCTTGCAAGTGTGTGTATTTCACTTTAAATATGCTGAATAGATCTATTTTAGTCTAGAAGCTTTCTCACGTGCTCCGAAATGCATGTGGAATCAGAGCTGTGGCATGAAAGTGAGGAGATAATTTTATTTATCTCTGTTCTATGCTACATAAAAGCAAGACCCGTGCTAGTGTGGCAATGTCGTGTGGTGAAAGCTGTGATAGCAGGAACATGCGCATGTGCCTTAAATCTGCTTTTGTATATTCCCTGCTGAGACTGGAGCCGGGACCAGTGTGCTGCCAAAAGGGCAGGTGCTGCAGGTGGAGGCTCTACCACAACTGGGAACATGTCAGGGGCTTGGCTGGGCTGGGAGCATCACCCACCCTGGTAAGCAGGAGCAGTGTGGGCCTGGGATGATGGGGCAGCGGGGGCAGGGAGAAGAGCTTGCTAGGGGCAGATTTTAACAGTCACTTTGGGAAGCATTTGTCATTTTAAGAGCATGTTCTGCTGGACTGGACATCTTGAGAGAACATTCCCTCACACTCTTCTCATTATTGGCCTGTGTTTTCAAGTGAATTTAGCACTGCATAGCTGGTCCTCAGTAGTGAAAGTCCCTTTTTCACAGAAGGGTGGTGGTGCAAACTGCCCTTTCTGGAGAAGCACATGAAAAAATGCCTCATCCCACCTTGGGAAGGATCATGATGAATGTTCCTTCAGCCTTTGACTTCCCTGCTGAAACTAAGAACTGAGACTATGATTTAGACCCACACTGAGAACATCACTTCATGTCATGCAAGTCAGGAAACTACCTCCAAAATTCAAGGAATGGTGTGCAATGACCAGGCTGGAAAGGTGAACCACATGAAAAAATGTAGCTTATTATTCTCCCTACAGGAACATGGTCTTCCAGGAAGAGATACTGAGAAACATCCTTAGCAGGGTACAAGAATTTTGAAGTAGGTCATATATGAGCATAAACGCTTGATAATGATTCTTAATAACAAATCCTTGATAACCACAACTATCCAAAGGCCCCAGTCCACATTTGGATGATTACATAATCAATGTTATGGTTACATAAAAAATAATATGTGAAAAAATAAGATGTCTTAGGTTTGATAATTAGAAGAAATAAAAGTAGATTTCAGAATTCTGTCCTTTTGCAGTATTAATATTTATGTTAAACCAGGTACTTTTTAATCCTTAATCAACAAAATAAAACAATGCAGATTGCTGCTAATAGGCTAGTGGTAAAGATCCAAAGTACCCATTTTATGGTGTATCTTACAGACACACATTACCAAGTTTTTGGCAAAGGGCAAAATCTCAGGATTTTAAGCTGATCTGGGGCTGAAATAGTCCCCCCTGCATATGAACAACATTTTAGTGATGCATTTTTGCTTTAAATTCCCTTTGCTGGCTGGCTAAAACTTCTGTTGCCATGGGTTTATGTACAGGGCTTGAGTATGCAGCATGGAGGAATCGGGGCTGGGGAACCACTGAAACCTGAATGCCTTTTCCAGGCTACGTGTTAACTCACATTTTGATGTTATCTGACAATAATGTGAAAAAAGGTGAATGGCCACAGGCTGTATGAAATTAAGTCACGGGCCGTGCATTCCCCAGCTGTGGTGCAAAGGAAATGACCGATAAAAATATTTTTTCTAGCTGACCTCCGGCTTACCTTTGTCTGCCAAAGAATTTCCGGCTAATTCCCCTCTAAAGTTTTCTTGCAGCTACAGCCTATTCCTAGAATCTTCTGTGTCAGAAAATATGGACCCCATCTGAGCCTGTTTATTGATGCACTTTAGATAAAGAATAAATGAAAGCTTTGTTCTAGATATGCAAATAGTGCTCCTTAAAGGAAAATAAATTGTTCTATTCCTATGTAAGGATGGAACAGCACTTTGCCTTTGGACGACTCACTATTAGAGAAAGGCGTACTTGGGGACGGATTTGTGAAGGGCTGTGGAGTGCTCACTCCTGCAGTAGCAAGTAGTTGGACACTGGGCAGCCTGATGCCATTCAGCAACCTGAGTCTGGCACTTGGGCTCACTGTGAGGAGTCTGACCCCGGAGAAACAGATTCAGAAAGCTGGAAAGCTGAATGAGGTAGTTTATCTATAGATAAACTATGAGGAGGGACAGCACTTAAACAGCATCCTTCAATGAGATTAGGAACCCAATACTTGGCTGAAGGGTTTAAGTGGATTAGGAGTCATGTTCAGGTTCGTCCTTCACATTGTTTTACAATTAAGAGAAGTAGTAGTGCTGCCCCACTCTTGCTGTCCTTGGCGAGAACATAAAAGTCTGTTTCAAAGCAGGACAAAAACACCCATGCCTTTTGATATACAGCATCACTGCTTTCATGTGTCAGCCTTTTGCTTTGACGAGCTAAACAAGGTCTAAAATTAATTTCCTCTTTGGCCCAAGATGAAGGGAAGACCACTCTCACTTTTAGGCTGATCCTCTGTTTTGTTGGGAACTATCTCCTGCCCCAAGAAGCCGTGCCACAAAGTGCAGATGACCACAAAGTTCACTGAGCCAGAAAACAAGAGGAGCACGTCTGGGTACTCTATTGATAAGCCACTCGGCTAAGCTGGGATCGGCTGGGTTCTGGTAACACTTCACAAAAAGGAAGAACATTTCTCTGTTTCTGTGTTTTGCTTTGTTACAGTCCTTTGCTACCCAAAGTTAGCCACTCTCCTGGCAGAGGGAAGCTGAATTTTCACTGTTCCAAGATAAGGCAGGAATTAACTTTCCAACACTACGCAGGTTATGTACAAGGAGTTCAAAGTTGAAATGCGTGAGTCATGCCCAGTGTTTGAAAGAAGGTGGAAGTTGCTTACCTTCAGGACAGGATCCCAGGAGATGTGGATCCCACAGCCCCTTCCCATAGCTCCACAGGTCTGAAGGGAAGTGGGATTCCAGGTGCTCCTTTCTTTTCTGTGCTTTCGACTGGGTAGGTTACGCAAGCCTTCATGTCTGTTGACTTGCACACTGGCAATGTGAAATCTAGTCATAAGCAGCATCTAAGCATGGATTATTTTGGTGAATCTCATTGTTTTTTGAATGCTTGCTTTAGTTAACTGAAGTGGGAAAAATACTGGAATTTTTTCTTATGAATATAGCCCTTAAAAATGATTTAAATATTAGCTATTGGGAGCTGCAACTGCCTTGTGTCCCTCTGCCAGAATGAAATTTCCCTAAAATTAAGGGACACACGCAAGTCTGTTTCCATAGTTTATTAGTACAAACAATGCATACACAAGACTGTATATTGTTTGAAGACTGCAATAGATTTCTAATTTAACAACTCTGTAACAAAATTTAACTAAATTTGACATTTATGAAAATATAAATCTCTGATTGGGTAGGTTTTCCCAACAATACAAAGTTTACATAAAAACATTCAATATGATCTATTAGTTGCAAACAAGTTAGGAAAAATCATTCAAGTCACTTAATATACTATATTGGCTTGTACATTGAACATTCACACACTACATTAAGTTCTAGCTTAGCATTCATTTCTTGGAAATTTGTGGCATGGAGCTCTGATTTTAAAAATAAAATTGCTTTGTTTAAATAATTTGAAAATATTTCCACAGGTGTGCCATCTTTAAGATACGTAAGGAGGAAAAACTTTTCTTATCCTTTCAGATATTGTCCGGTATTTTTTTTTCACTTGGGCAAAATTTATTTTTTTTTAAAGCATTTGTTATTATTTCACAATTTCTGCCTTGAAACTGGTAAAACTATGCAAAAGGCTCAGAACAGTTCTAAAGCAGAAAGTGAAGCTTGTAAGTATGTGGAAGTAAGAAAAATCCATTACAAATTGGACCAGTAAAGGACCTTTGGACAGCCTTTACATTTAGTGGATTATTTCAGCACATATACAAGCAGTCCCAGAGTGTTCGGTCATCTGATCTATATTTATCATGGGAAAGAACAGAAATGATAGTAAGGCAAATGTTTTAAAGATTAATACATGGCATGTCTGAAAACTTTCTGTTAAGATTACTTTGGGGACATAGGAGGTACTTCAGACTTTCTTACGACAAAATGGATAGCAACCTTTTAACATAAAGAAATTAATATGTTTAACTGTTCATCTGTAATTCCCTTTTTCTTTGAAAAAGTTTTCATTACGACCTGTGCTACTACACACTGTGAAGACGAAAAAATTCCCCAAACAAAAAATAAAACCCCAAACCCTATACTCCTTTTACGACCTAGGTTTTAATCATTTTTATCACAATACAGAAACCTGAAATCCCTGCATGCAATTGAAAAACAAAATCTTTCAGTCCATGAATTGAAGGGAACAAATACTTATCACCTCACATGTCGGCATGTTTGCAGCTGACTGGCACCTACTCCTTTTGACCCAAAGATTAATCCCAATTAAAAAAAAAAAAAGGTATTTTTTAAATGATGATGGAATGTATCAAGTGTTCCAGGTTGGCAGGTGACATCTTGTCATTGCACCATCAAGCAGAAAAACACATTTTTGCAAGTGGGTAATAAAGTTGGCTGTTAGCTATAGACCCATCTAGGTATATAAAATAGTGGTCTGCCTCTTCTCACTAGTCATGTGGAGCTTTAGTTCTAGTTAAAACAGTTTGTCGATCCCAGATAAGATCACCTAACTTCTGTAATAGCGTAACAATTTTGATAGTATTGCTAGAAATTTTAAGCAAGGCCCTGGTGAAATCCTGGACTGAACCTTGTATTCCGAAATTTAAAAAACCCTGCAGCCCATTTGCTTTATGTTTACTTTTTTTGTTCACATAAATGTAAGAATATTTGTTGAGGAAAAAACAGCTGGTCTGCCCTCTGCTGTTCCTGTCTTCCAAGAAATGCACTGATTTTTACGTGACTTCAGAAGACAAATCTATGCATGTATACTATTTTTCAGACAAGCTAGTCCAGACCGTTACTCAGTTGTCAGCAGCAAAACTGTGTCCTCTGCAGTCTATGGCTGAGCACACTTTCTCATAGCAATAGTTGTGTTTTTTGGTTGGTGTTGCTTCACTCACCTCAGGCTCAGTAACTGTAATGGGGCTATCCCTTGCAAATACTTCCGTTGATTCCCTCCAAATGCAATCTGCAGTCACTTTGAAGCTATAGTTGTGACATTTTGGCCTTATCACTTGTGTTGTGTTGTTGAAAATCTGACGGCTGTTTGAAGTAGCAATTTTGATTTTCAGTGCAGCGTCGACTCGATCGACTACAGTGTAAGTACCTATACTTCCATCATCAAATCCAATAATAATATTTAAATGTCTCTGTGAGAGTGCAAGAAAAGTGGGAGTTTTATAAAGAGAACAGGCACCAATATTTTTGCCGTCTGCTAGCCTCATTACTATTAAACTGGAGACCGCACCATTGTCATCATCTTCTTCACTGCGAAAACAGATGTATACAAGATAGCGGCCATCCCGAGAAAGCCTCTGCCGCCAGATGACACCCGGAGCGTGAACCACACGAAGTTTTCCGCTGTATAAATCCAGCACATTGATGTTCTCGTCACCACGGGTTATAATTCCTAGCTTCCCATTTGGGGATATTTCAAAGTCTTCCAAATTTTTTAAGAAATTGGTAGGCAATTGTACGCGTCTGCAGATGACTTCCTCTGTTAGGCTCCAGATGTTCACAGTTTCAGTAGATGTTATAAATACAATAATATCTGGGCAGTCTGGTATCAGCTTAATATCCACAATGCTTGCACCATCATCACAGCAAAACTTCTTGGTTATACTGCCTGTCCAGAGACTCACTGCCAACACTTTATTCTTCGCCATTCCGACTACGAATGTATTTGCAGTTGTTATAAATGCATTCTGTAAGGCAACTAAAATATTGCAAACCCTATGTCCTGTAGCCAGTCGCCAGACTCTGGATGCATTTTGCTCGCAGAGAGAGACTACAAATTGATCATTATGAGTAATCATTAGCTCTGAGATTTTTTGTCCGTTAATGCGAAAGATATTTTCACCACTAACAGTGTGCCATACGTACTGGCTGCATTTATCATCTGATGTAACCATGATGTCTCCAGAAGAGGTCAGCACGCAGTTTTCAACAATGCCTTCGTGCTTGAACACAGCTTCAATAAATCCAGTGCTGAAGTTCCACTTGTGGACAGAATCTGATCCATCCAATGTGTATATTAATTCACCTCTGGCTGGCAACACCAGTCTTTGGATAGGCTTGCCAGATTTGTCAATATTGGACATAGCAGTTATGATGTCTATATCCCAAATAGAAAGGACACCACTGGTGGATAAGGATAGCAGCATGTTATGATGATTTGATTTAATTAGCCTGACTATAGTTCCTGAGATTTCCTGTAAGCTTGCCATACACTGTCCCGTATCTCTTCTCCAAACAAAAATGGCTGAGGTATTTTCCATTGAAGCAATTATACAGTTGCCATTTTTGGACAGCACGGCAGATATAAAGCGCTCATTGTGTTTAGCTCTAAACTTTTCAGCCACCTTCCACACATGAGTGTCAAGAAGTTCAATGCTGAGAGCCTTACAAATTAAAATTGCACTTTGGTCTTCAGAAAGCTCTATGCTGACAACTTCACTGTCTTCTCTCCTGCAGTCAAAGTCATCCGTAAGCTGGGGATTCGCGATTTCCTCCGTATTCCAAACAGAGAGGCTACCCTCGTTATCTACCATAACCATTTCTTGGGCTGTGTCCAGAATAAGGAGGAATTTCACAAATCCACTAGAAAATTCAGATGTCACGGTGGCCAGCTTCTCTCCGCTGCCCAAGTGAAAAATGGTTGCAGTGTTCAAATACTGTCCGCAGAACGCATAAACTCCGTCTGGAGAACACTGCACACAAGTCACTTCATACCAGCAGTGGAAGTGATAGAGAGGCCAGCCGTAAAGCAGATCGATTACAGTAACATCTTTGCTGGCCTCCAGCCAAGCAAGAGCATGGTTGACTGATAACGTAAATCCGTTTATAAAACTGGAGCCCCCCGCAATTCCACAATGTTTTGACCCCTTAATTTCCACCTCAGACAGAAGACAAGAATTTATGTTATCGTATATCAAAAGAGTGTTTTTTGTTGTGGCCACTACAAGATACTTTTCATCACTAGTAAGCTTCATCCCTAAGATAACAGAAGGAGCTGTTGTAATCTGCCTTAGTAACTGGCGGGTCTCTACGTCCCAAGTGCTGATGGAGCCATTTTCTAAAGCAGCAATAACAGTGCTGGGATTAAAAGTAGGCAAAATGTCGGTGACGTGCATGCAGCTGGATGACAGCGGCAGGCGCTCGGGGCTGTAAGTCACATCCATGGAGGAATGCAAAGGGACGATAGAGCAGTACTTGGGTCCGTCCTTGTCACATTCTAAGAGGAGATGTCTGAGTTTGGGCAATGAACTTACCACTGGGAGAAGCCTCTGCTGCAATTCAGCGGAGAGCGAACCTGGGTACCTTACTACTTTGAACCTTATGCTGCGGAGGGTACTGGCCAGAAATTTCAGCTCCTTTTCTTGTGAGTAAGTGTAAGCCAGTTCTATGTCAGACAGTGCTTTATCGAACTGCCCTATTCTAATCATGGTGTACAGCCAGCTGAAGTTCATAATGACTCCGTACAGAAGATCATCTGTTCTTCCACATCTTGTCAAGTGATGAATAAGCTCTGTCATTTTTCTGTGGTTGATAAAAAAGATATCAGGCTCTAATGGATTACACTGGAAGACCCACGGCTGATCAGGTGCCTGCCTGTCAAAAGCAGTCTGATCCATGCAGTGCTTTTCATCCTTATTCAGGCCTCTACTGTCCTGGTCAGGACAACCATTCAGATATTGGTCATTGCTGTAAAAAGGTTTCCTTCGTCCACCTGACCAAACACCAAGGAAATACTCTGCCATGACTGTGTGCATTTCATGCAAATCTTCCTCATTGTGCAGGTACAACTTCTGAGCAATTAGTTGCAAGTGCCTATTTGCCCAAAGAAGCAGTGTTACATTTTTCACCTGTCGCTCTATCAAGTATCCCTGTAAGCCCTCCTTAAGCCTTGCAATGTATATGTATGGAATTCTCAGTGGGTTACTTTCTCTGACACTCTCACTCAGTTCATACATAACACTGTTGTCAAGGGCTAAAATATCTTCCAGTTCCATTTCACTCAGGCCAGACTTGGACATAGTGATGTAGCCAAGTGCTCTTGACAAAAGTCTTGATCCACACTTGTTTTCCAGTGACCAGAACAACTGCTCTATGCTTTCATGGACAGTGACACAGAGGGAGGACTCATCCACATCTTTGTGAGACCTCCAGTTCCTGACCTCTCTGAAGGTTAAGTTCACAAACATAGGCAGTGTGCACTTGGAGAATGCTTCATTGACGTAGATTTGTTGCCCTGATGTTACTTTTCTTTTAACTCGCAGCAGCTGATGTTTCAGTACTTGGCTACACATCTTTCTGTCCCTTGCAGTCAATTCAATGTAGTTGTCGTCTTCATGAATAAGGCACCTCAGTTTCTGCAGGATCCCATGCTTGTTTGGCAGTGTTGACAAGATTATCCGTACTGAACGGGGAAGGTGAATGGGAAGCCACCAGAGCTTCCTACCATCATCACTATCTGTTAGTTGTTCTAGGGCATCGAATATTATCACCAGGGGCCTGTGGAATGAAGACTCATTCAAGAGATTGATGAACAAGTCCCGGAGGTCATGAATCTTTTTTGGGTAACTTTGTATGAGGCAATGATAGTTGACTGCTAATTGTTCACAAATGCTTTGAAGTATATTCTTCAGATCTGTACTTGTTTCGGTGGATCCCAGAAATCTTATAACTACCACGGGGTCAGAATCTGGTCCCATCTCTTCTTGCAGCCAGGAATAGGCCTAGAATATAGAGCATAATTTAGTTAATATCTAAATGAAGTATAGTAACGGAGTTTATAAACACTGATTGCCTATATATAAATAAACATTTTAAAATGTTACTGGTTGAATGGAAATGCTCTCACTGGCAGAGTTAGAGGCTGTTTGGATTTATGTGCACCAGATGAAACTTATATGTGCACTGGATGAAATTTATATCATACGTTATCTTTGTTTAGCACAGGTAATACCCCAGAACATTAAGATCCTTACGTCTAAGAGGACATGAGTAGAATGTAGTCTATAAATCCCAGGGTACTCTTTGCAAAATATGTGTCTGACTTCCAAAAGTCAGTAGAGAGATTCTCATACTAATAAACTTCCTTAGACGGCAAGCAATGTCATCCTTGGCCAGGCAGACGAGCTTGCCACCTAAGCTTAACATGGATTCCCAGCTGAGTGCATGCCCTGATAGTTTTGGAGGACAGGGATGAGAGTACAGGACTGCCCTTTGCTAGCAGGTTACCTTAGTTCCGGACCAGAGAAGCACGCTCTGTCTTGGTGTGCCTGTGACTCTTTCGCATGGGTAAAAAGTATCTCTTGCTGTTTTTTTGGTTAACGTAATCTAAGCAAGGGAAGAATGTGGCTTTAAACCCTCTCAGTCTCTGCAGGCTAACACACTCAGTTCTTTTACTTGCTAAGTCTTTTCACTTCACTTTCAGTTATTACAGAATATTTTAAAAGAAAAGCGTAACCAGAGTCTCTAGTTAACTTATGTACTCATACCTGAAATGAGATCTTGAGTTGCAAATCCCAGTTTCATGTAGGCAACTAATGTCAATCTATAGGAAACCACATTTGGGAAAGATATGGGATTTTAAACATTATTGTTCCCTTCTCCATTTCCTTCTGGCTGATACGGCTGTTTCCCAGCCCACTGTGCTAAATTCTCTGAGCACCCTGCAGGGAACTCAAAGTTGTCACTCCCAGCTGGAGAATTAGGCTTAGAGATGCCAGCTTGGTCTTTTTCTGCATCTGGTCCTGCCTTGCACAAAGTGCTTCACTCATCTCCCTGTTGTACGCAGCTCAATGACTTAAACAGCATATGTCAGATAAATAAGTACAGGTATTTTTGCAGGTTATTACAGATGGATTTGTAGCAAATGTATTTGTAGCAAGTGTTACCAGCCTAATTCCTGAGTAATTTCTGCTGAGAACATAAGATGGCATGACTTGGAAAGGCGTGTTGTATTTGTGAATAAGACTAAAAACAGCGTATGATGTTTAGATGGTTCCAGATTCATAGGACCTCAGTGGAACACGAGGGAAAGAGATCCTTCTAACATACATGTTGTTAATTCAAAAATACATTGATCCCTATTAGTTTTTTAAGAGCTCTGATAAAGTATTTTTGGTTTGGCTAAGCACATGATACAGAAATGTTATTATTGAAAGGTTAAGCCTTTCTCTGAATATGTGCACAATGATACACAGAATATACACTTTATTTTATACACCGAATGCTGATACCAGATCTGTTGACAAAAGGAAGAATGAAAACTAACTTTGCCGTTACACACTAATACTCCTAACGTCACCATATTATGTAAGGTATTTATTTACCTTCTTCGCCACTTCAGCTACTAAAAGAGTCTTCCCTGTGCACGGTCCTCCGTATATGATAAGAGGGTTAATGTGTCCTATTTTGCTAGGTAGAACATACTTGTGAACTATGTTTAATGCCTCACATCTATATTCATAAAAAGTGGAGTACGTTTTACATAGCGATGAGTGTTGAAGAACTTCATCGTACAGCAAGTCTGTCTCGGTGTCAAAATTCTGCTGCACTGTTGCTTGGATTATATCAATCATGTCTTCATAGAACTGTTTACCAAGTCCTTCGATGTAATGGTTCTCCACTTCTTGGGAGTAGCCCAGTTTCATGTCACAGTGAGTGACGGACGTGTACACTCTCAGATTGGATGATGCGACGATGGTAGGAATGAATTCATCCCTGAGCTTGATCAGTTTCTCATGAGCTTCGGGATCTCGTAGAAACTTCCCGGCTGTATGTACCACATCCATGTATTTTCCCATCTCTGGAATTTTAACGAAACGCTCAATGTTGGCAATTTTCCGAATGTAGCAAACACACTTCTTTAGGAAAGCTGGTGTTTGTTTACCCAAGGCAAAATCAAGTTCATCTTCAATAGCTGAGGATGAAAAGAGAACACAGAGTCTCTGTTATCTTTTCTTTATAAACAGTGCAAGAACATCCCCCACCTCCGACATGCAGACTCTTAAATAATTGCATCCGTTTTCTCTAAAAAACAGAAAAAGCACAGGAAAATCGCTGGGTGCTTTCATATGGGTTTTGTCTCAAGCAAGCACAATGAATATTTTATTTCTCTTCAGTTATATGAGAAATGCTGACAGAAGTGTATTGTCATGTTTGTGGAAAGGTTGATAGAGAAGATAATAGATGAATATATAGAAATAGTCTGAACTTTACCAGAAGAAAGATATCTCTTTGCTTGGCTGTGTTTCATTTTTCCTTTCTCATACAGCAATTTCACAGCAGTCTTAAAAATCTTCTTAATCTCTTCTGATATATCTTGCCATTTGTCCTCATTCATAGAGTTTGAAGAAGATTCCATCTTTTAAAAATATCCATAGTTAAACAGTAGCGGTAATACACACATCTCCAACTTCAGAAAGTGAAAGTCTAATACTTAAGGTCATAAATAACATGGTAACAGAGAAACACATACAATAAAAATAAATAAATGAGAGTTCAACTTTTTATACTGCAGCTGATCATAATATATTCCATTTTAGAATTACAAGTCAGCTACTTTGAGTGTTTTCTGAATTCCTGCTGTAGACAGCTAATGCAATATTTTTCAAGAATAAGACCAATAACACCTTTATAGAAAGAGGGTTTTGAGAACTAAACCTGAAATAATGATAATAAAGGAGCAGTAATACTGCTAAAATTATTGCTCCTTTAATGAGGAGTAATAATAATAATAATAATTTAAACTTGGATTTCAAAACTGAAATGAGGTTCCTTGTACCTGTAATTAAGCACCTCATATTAGCTAGCATATTTGAAAAATACAGGATTGTATCTGGCATTACTTTGGTACATTCATTGCTATAGCAACAGTAATCTTACTGTCATCAGGGAGAGACTCTGATATAAATTCACGAATCCTTTCAGATGGTATCTCGCAGATGCCATGATGGAGGTTCCTTTAAGGCAACTGCAGGTGAAGTGTTTAAGGAGCCTCCAGTTTTCCTGGAGGGTGTCATAGGAAGAAGAACAGCCTCCACGATAAGCTCCCTTATCTTGACATGTTCAGAGCTGTGTATCTTTTATTACTTTCTGTAAGTTTATGAGATGTAACTCTGTGTTAGCTTTAAGTTATGAACATCTTTTTGCTTACTGCTGTGTATCAGTAGCTTGAGGAAAGGCACAAAAGCTTTAATAACAAACGATGCCAAGCTTTATTCAAAAGGATACTGTGGACATTAGCAAAACAATGCAGAAAGCTACAAAACTTGCTTTCTCCCTTGTGATCAATACGTCAGAATTAGCCACATTATACTGTCTTCAACTCATTAAAACTTTTTGCGTGTCGATGTTTTTCATGTTTTCAGTCTTCATGCAACAGGGAAACCATTCTGCTATGTGATAAGTGAATGCAGTGTAATGCTTTAACTTCATTTGCTTGTACATATGCACTCAAAGTGAAGTGAATATTCTGTTAAGGACTCCATTTCTTTGCACACTGAAATCTATCCTTGGGTATACAGGATGTGTAGGAAGGTAGAACTAAGCCCCAGGTAATACAGTTGTTATTGTCATCAATTAAAGACACTTGCATGTTTTAAAAATGATAATTAACAGTGTTGAAGAAACTTCTGTTAAAATATAATTAGTAAGTTAAAAGTACGGGACAGCACTAAGCACTTGTTTGACTGTTAAAGAGCTTTCTTGTATGGGGACAGAAGGGAAGACGTGTATTTCCTCGGCAAATCCTGTTCACCGAAACCTAGCGAAAGCACAGCACCAGGAGAGAACCAGGAGAGCCTGAGTTCTTCCTATTCCAACCTCAGGGAAGGGAAGAGCAATCTGTACATCTGCCCCACTACCCCCAGCAGTTCATGACTGACTACAATCCACGTGCTCTCACTGTATCAGAGAGCGCGTCAACGCAGGAGTCGCAGCCCATCGTGTTCCTCGGTGTTCTGCAGCGGCTCCCTTCACTGGGTATGGGAAAGCAGCATCCCAGCATCAGTTGCTCAGGTGTGGGTGGGCCTGTTGAAGCTAATTCGGAGACAGCAGGTGCCTGGCCCTGGGGACTGCCTGGCACTGTAACTGATAGAGAAGAATTTTGTAAGGAGGTGACTATGACTTACCGTATTCTGGTAGTTCTTCAGCATTTCGGATTTTGGTCTGAGGTAATATGCCGGCGGCACTGCATTCTCATCCCTGCAGTACCACTCTTCTAAAACCCTTGTCTCTAGCTTCGCCTCTACAGCAGCATCCAGGATCATTTCAAATTCTGCTGACTCAACTTCCCCCGGTATTCGGATATTCCCATACTTCTCTCCCAGTAGGCCCTGTGTATTTATAGGAAAGCAGGGATTAAATTTTTCTTTTTAGTTATGCAGAAACCCTCCTCAGGATCTGACTTTCATAAAAATCAGTGTGGTAGTAGTTTAATGACTTTGAAATTACTAAGAAGGGAAACAGACAAAGTGTAAGATGAATTACTGTTAAGGCTACTGTATTGAGCTGTACCCTAATATAAAGACGTGGTAAAATTTCAAGTACATAAAAATACAAAGGCGCTCAAGATTTGTAATTAAAAAATACCCAACATACTTGGCACAGTATTGACTCATGTATTATTGATTCCCATTAGTCACAGGTTGGGATTAATCTCACATGCAAAAGCAAACGTGGAAATCCTTTTCTCTGGACCCAGGATAAGGACGCATCTCTGGATTCTTTACCTCTTGGCTTTATTCTTAGTTCCCACAGCAATGGAACAGAAGATTTTATGTTCTGCTTGATGAAAACTCACATGATGTTACGCACATCTCATGTTGGTATTATTAAAGATATGGCTTATGTCAGCAGTACCAAGGATCAATGTTGCAGAACCACAAGCTGGTTTGCCGTCTTACATTCCCTTGTTGCAAACAATGTTCAATGTCTTTGCCCCAGTACCCGTCCACTGAATGAACAGTGGGGCAAGGGAATACAGTTTTGACCAAATACCAAGTGGAAATGGACCAAACCCCATTTTAGTACTTAAATGCATATTTTTCATATAAAGGTAAAGGTTTGTGGAAGTCAGTTCTTACACTGTGGCACAGGAGATATTTCACCTACAAAAATGAGAATTAAAATATTGGTTGTGATGCTCTGAATACACTTTTTTTTATTTATTTCTGTAGTTTGCTGTCCATAAATATTTTATAAAAATACAACGGTAATGTCCTACAACTTTATAGAAGATATAATTGTAGGACATTACTGCATTCTTTTGTCAATTTTTTTCAAATTTGTGATAATCAGATTAATTCTGCATTCAAATCTTAGTCCACAGAAGTCACTGAGAATTCCCACTTCATTCAAAATATGATTTTAAAATTTCTTTCCTCATTTAAATGTATTCAGTAAAGATTCTGAGTTAATGAGAAGAAGTACTTGATGTGGAGAGGAACCAAGAGTATCAGCATCTTGATTTGAATCAGAAAGATCTCTTAGTAAAATAATGCTAATGCAAATATAGTAGTACCCTGAAAATGTAAATGACCTTGTTTGTAAATAATAAAAATCCAAATATTCAGTATTTTTAAACCACTCATCATAATGAGAAGCTGTTTTAAAATTTTCCAGCTGTAACTAAACCCTGAAAATCAATAACTGACGATGATGAAGCCTGCTTCACTGATTAGAAAAGCATGAAGCTGCAGGCGACTTCTGAATCCCCTTGTGTTGCCAGAAGGTACTCAAGTGGCTCATCACGCTAGATGCTGTAGCCTCAGAGATGTCAGAGCAGTGCATGCAAACACTTCCTAACCTCTTTCAAGGAAAACCACCTAGGTTAGCTCAGACCACAGTTCACATCGTGTAAACTAACCCGGCTGATTTTTGCCTGGAGCAGATTAGGAGGAGCTCACATGAACTACAGAGCTGGCTCTGACGGCAAGCGGTTGGCACGCTCCAACAGAGGAGTAGTGACAAAGAGCTGGTGGACAGGAACAAGTCACTGGCTGTCCACTGCTTAGAAGGAATGAAGGAATGTAGGAATTGTGACAGCTCATACAGTCCTGGTTCCAGTCTGACAAGTCCCAGTAGCCAGCTCCTTCAAGAAGCTGCACCAGTAGAGAGGAATTAGGGGTCAGATGGGTTTGCCCAGCTGCCCATTCAGATCGCACAGTAGCTCCATTCAGGGTGCACATCAAGAAGTCAGGAGATAGGAACAAATGTGTTCAGTAACTAGAACTAAATAATAGTAATTTTAATTAAATGATCCAGTATTTTTATTACATGATTTTTGTTTTCTTTGTGATCATTCTAATTAGTAGCTCCCCTCACAGAGAGCGCTACATTGCTTCACATAATGAGATAAGGGGAAAATTTCTAAGTTTTTGCTGTTCTGATCTATTCATAGAGCCCTATAATTTTGGAATTCTGGAGCTGCAGAGGTTAAACAAAATATAGTATTATTTTCATTCTTTAATCAAGTGAGGTTAATAACTCATATCATGCTGAATTGCAAGCCTCTGCACATTCAGATTGATGTAGAAATCTCATAAATTTCTCTCAGAGGACCTTTGCTATGCAAATTTTGCAGTTACCTTCTATAGCAATTATTACTTGAAACTCATTAGGCTACACTTTTTCTGAATTTAAGTCCAGTGGATTCATCAGACAGTTGCCCAAAGCAATAGCTGGACCCTTCATTAACAATACTAAAATGTCAACATTAAAATCCCTGGTTTTAATGTACTCCATTTAATCAACTAAATTTGATTTAGAATTATTCTGTGTACTTTTCTGCTTCTCTGGCACAGTTTGTGCTGTTCTCTCTCCACTCTGCTATACATAAATAACAAATGGCAGTACTTTAAAATAAGAAGACGGATGTTTTTTTCTCGTACCTTATCTGTCATTGCAACAGACATTATGTAAATAATCCTGTGTTAGGGATCATCCTCCTGGCCACTTGAGCAAAACACAACAAAAAGGGACTTTGACATGATCAGAATACTAGAATCACTGTGGATGACTGTATCATGAGCTTTTAAATAAAATAGAGGCCTATGCAAATCTTATTTGAAAGCCTTCACACTTTTTAAAATCAAATGTTAAATGCTGGAGGACATACTTTTATCATGGTATATCTTTGTGCTATAGATGGCATTTCTAATATTTTGCTAGAAGACTAGCATTAGTTGAGGGAAGAATAGACACACACAGAAGAGGAATCACAAAGGCAGGGGAGTGTCCTCCATGTGGGACGGTGCCAGTGAGCATCCATAAAGCTTAATAAACAACAAAATAAGCTGTGTATCATTTTGCTTTGAGGTATTTCTCCTCCTGTTTGGTTCTGGTTTACAGAAAAGTTTTAAGGTTAATCTCAAAAGATGGCACATGCATAGTGCTGAGAAGAAAAGGAATGAAGAAGTGTGGATGAAAGAGAAGTCTGAACAAATATATGTTACACTGCAAGGTGAAATCTGAGTCTAGCTTCTTATTTTTGACATCCAGTGTTAGGAGAGCCTGAAGATAACAGCTGTACCAAAAAAGGAACACATCAGTTGAACGTCATGTAAGGTTCTAAATGTGTTAAAACATTTAGTTTTAGAACTTACAAAGTGGACCATGGCAAAAAGGAAGCTGCAGAGGCCATGCCAGCACCCCACTGTCATGGATTTTTGCCCTGAGAACTGCTCAGGGAACAGCAGGCAGCACGGTGCTGGCCAGCCTTCTGTAACTGTGCCCACTGCGCACCAGAAAACTGTTACAGGGATTGTGGTCGAAGTCTGTCAGACAAGCTGCATGAGTTAGCCAGGCTCAGAGCACACCTCTGAAAGCTGACTGTGTTTAACTCAGGAGTACTGCTTCATGTGGCTGGTGTGAGCAAGGACTCCATGTTTTAGCCAAAACTTAGGCATTTCTGTAATTAAAACAAAGGAAAGGAGCAGCTGAACAGAGATTCTGAGGTCACCTGTGGCACCTACTTGGTGAATATGTGCATTTAGAAAGGCAATTAAATGAGTTAGTGTCTTTGATGTTCTAATACAGTAGAATTGACAAGTAAACAAAGAGAAACAGAAAGAGGAACAGGACAGGGAATAAAAAGAACAGCACTGGAATGAAGAAGGGAATTGGTTACACAAGTAGAACCAGCAAATCATAAATACTGTGCTGAGCAGTTCTATCATTTGGAGGAAGGCAATGCCAGGCACTGCACGGTAGCTGTGTTCCTCTTAGTGCCCCAGCAGAAGCTAGCTGAGGTCTCTGGTATTAGTACCTGACTCTGTGTAGCATTTGAAAAATATTCTGGTAAAAATTTTTATATGGTTGAAAACTCTTCATGGAGTCATTCCCGCGCTTTTTGGTAACTCCAGACTAGCCTCAAGCTACAGCCCAGTTTCACTGGCCATTTAACCGAGGTATTGAAACACAACTGCTTTTCATCTTTCTGGAGAGGACAAAAGTAACTGACATATGGTTTTTCTAAAGGACTGCAGTATCACGCCCCAATGCTGGAAGTAAGATGCATGCTGAGCGAGCGCAGCTGTTCTCTACCGAGAGACTGATGCTCGAATGCTGGGCTACGTCACATAAACACACCAGCTTCCTGGGGAACAGTCCTTCATCTAAACACACCTTCCTCCAGATGCATGGCATGTTTTTGATGTAGTAAAAAACCCCCAGGACTAAGGACTACAAAGAGACTACGTGTGTTTGCTGGAATCTTAATCAGCTGTTTGTTTGTAAGGCTACACGACAGCCGCGGATGGATGCATGTGCGTGCACAGGCTGCGAAAACTACATCTTCCCATCTTTAGACACAGGGGTGATGCCTGGAAGTACGTCCTTCTAGCTGGCATCAGGGAACAGCCACCTTCCCTTGACTCTTTGTTATGGTTAAATTTATATCTGGCCATATAAGTGTAGTCTATCAGGGTACCACAAAGCCATTCAAACCTTGAGGACCCGAAATGAGCAGCTCTGAATTGCACTTTTCCTCCAGGGCCTGCAGTGTCTGAGCTGCATCCATGCTGGAGGCTTACAGCAGCCTCTGGAAATATCTGTCCCCCTCTACATACTCCCTATATATTCAAGTAAATGCAAATTTCTTCACAGAAAAATGAAGAAAAATGAAGCAACAGAATTGAAACAAAATATAATTTCTCATAATCTTCCATGTTGTTTCATATTAAGTCTGCAAATAAGAATAATGTTCAGACCTTTATGAAAAATAACACAGTACTCTATAGTAGTAACCTAAAACTTCAATTTGTGATAACAATGTTGCAGCATTTTGATGATTATTATAAGAAATTATTTTAAAGGGAACAGTAATGTTTACACTATGTTCACTACCAAGAGACAGTTTTATATGCAGACTTGTGAATTAAAATCTCCCACCTGATGAGTCATTTTCCTTTAGTAGTAAAACAACAAATTAAAGATTCATTAGATTGAAGGTGATTGAACTGTTTAAAGCTACCAGTCTGGCAAATGTGCATAAAACCTTCAGCAACTATTTGTATCTAACAAAACTGTATAGAATTAACACAGAGCAACCTCAGCAGTAGTCTTGTTAGCTTTGTTGAGCCTGAGGCTGAAGTTACTATTAAATGAAGATTCAAAAATTACTGTTCAGGTCCAGATTGGAAATATTTTTCCCTCTCACCTTCCTGGTGTGGAAAGATAGAAAAACTATAGGCACAGTCACAGCAATGACCAACAGGAGGAAACTAACCAGATCTGGATTTGATCTTGATACGACGGATTCATAGTGCATCTCATGCAATTCGTTCGGATATCATCTCTAAAAGGTTCATGAATCCTAATACCACACCTTATATTAATACAGAACAAGTTGAAATTTTAGATATATTTAATTCTAACTAAGATATGTAGTGGTAATTTTAATAAAAACAAGCTGTCAAATAACAGCAAGTTATATTCATTACTGCTTGGTTTCATTAATCTTCTTTTTTAAAAACATTATATGTTAACATCTGCAAACCAAGTCATTTGAAAAATCAGATCTGTAATGTTTTGTGAAGTATTTCAGATACTTGTCAACTTAAAAGCAACAATTTTTTTGCTCTTTTGGCAATACAGAAAGCTTCAGATTCATTGAAAATACAGTTTTGTAGCTGGTGAATGATCTGATCCCACGATCTTTTGCTGGGCTTCACATGATCAGTCCTACCACTTTTACTTCTTTGTGAAGTTCCACATGTAACACTGAAGTGCATACGTATGTCATCTTCCTCTTCTCAGAGCAGTCCTGGCTTGCCAACTTTTTGAAGAATAAGCATTCAAGAAATCATCTTTGAAGGAATTAAATCTAATCACAATTATTTTTTTAACCTAAGATACCTCCCTGTGTCCACATCTAAGCACCTCTTAAACAGCTTGTTTTTGCAAGATCCATGAGGGATTAGGATGTGTTATTGTCGCCATTCGACATAGGAAGCAGACGCAGGGAATTAAGCCTGGGCAGGGTCTCAGAGCTGTGACAGGTATGCAGTGGTTAGCTATAACTGGGTAGTGGAAGCTCTTGTTCCTAATTCTCAACCCTGTCCTTCTTACAATAACTGCTCACTACTAAAGGAGGAAGGCCTTGCCTACTCATGAATTAGGTCCTGAGTGACTCACATTTCAGCCTGCTAAATTAATGTAAGCGTAAACTGAGATCACTTGTTCAAAGTAGAACAGCTCCATTAGGAGAAAGAGACTATCTCACATTACTGAAGACGCAGTGAATATTTTGTGGTCTGGGCTGAAAATTGGGTGCAGGCACCCAACAGCAGCATTCAGGTGGCAGCAAGATCCACCAAGTGGTTCTTCAGCAGCTGCTTAACATGTAGGGACTTAACTGCTGTTAAAATGCATTGGGATGTGATGTTGTTCATCTGTTGCCAAGGGTTGGGAAATGCTGCTCCCACTGATGTCCTGGAGGTGTCCTTGTACCATACTCAAGGGAACTGTGGACTGCAGTCTGCTAGCATTTTGCACCACACCTCACCAGGAGGTCTTGGGCAGAAAACCAGTGAGGAGCAAGATATAGCTAGTGGGTCATAATCTAGAGCATGGCGAGTTATGAGGGATCTTACCCATGGAGCAAGAGGCCTGGTTCAAAATCTCTCCTGAACCAGAAGAAGGACAAGTCTGTGGTCAGCAGGTATGTACCCTACTCATCAGGCTTCTGGGCATCAATGATGGGCTAACAGTAGCATGTCAAAGCTCCCGCTAGTGCAGCTTCCTCTCTGTATATGAAATTGCATAGCTTTGTGTAAGTAACTGAATATTAATTGTAGCAGGAGCATGAACCTAATCTTTCCACAGTTTGCATAAGTGCCCTAACCAAGGGCCACAAAGTCAGTCTTCTGGATCCTTGTCTCTCCTTCCTGTGGTCACTTGCTCTTCACTGCCTTCTGTGAATCCTGGGGTTAGAGATCTAACTCCCTGCTTCCTCAGCCTGCACTTCTAGGATTCCTTCCTCTTGTAGTTAAATCTTTCTTATGAAACAAAAACTTTTTTTCCTCTTAAAAGCCATAGATTTCAGTCAAACAGCCATTTTACTCAGAGAAATGTGTTTTTTGCACTACTGCGTACTGTGATGTTAATATACCTATTAGCGGACAAAAGGTATGTTACTCAGTAATAGATCAGACTGCTATAGACAAAAAAGGACAAAGAAAAATACAAGTGAAAGACTGACATATCTATTTAACTTCAGTTTTAAAAGACCTCAAATTTCTTATATTTTGTCTAAAAGGCATACTTATTATAATCAGGTGCTAATACCCGTCAATTTCTTTCAATAGATATATATGTATGTTTGAATTGAAGACAGAATCACTTCAGCACAGCTACAACAAATGCTCCATCATTTTCAAACCTGACTTCTTATATGTATCCTGGCTACATTCTATGTCCTGTCTTTCACATTGAATTTGGAGGTGGTAGCACAGTGTATTTGCATATGCAAACCTGCTTAAGCGGTATGTTCAAGTAACGGAAGACACGCAGGATTTGTACCATGGGTGTATTTACCCTCCTGGTCTGCAGAAATGAAGGCTTAACTGACATAACCAAATATACAGGTAAATCATTTCTTTAAAATCTGGAACAATTGATCAGGATACCAATTTTTAAGGGCCTTTTATTTAACATCCCATTCAAAGAAATTTAGTACAACTACAGGTCTTTCTGGTTTGTTGCCAGTAGATTGTAACTCTATTGTAATAGTATCCTATAGAAATTACTGGTGTGATACAAGATGTTCAGGTGCAGCCAGACATATTTTGGGGAAAAAAATCCCCAACATAATAATAGAATTAGCTGGAACCTTGTTTCTCAGAAATAAGTATGATTGGAATTGAAACTGAGAATTTACTACCAGAAACAAACAGAAAATAATGTCCTTTTTAAAAAAAAAAAAAAAAAAAATTATTCCCCAAGGCAACAATTGCCAATTCTTCGCAAAGTAAAAAATGCTAACAGATAAACAACAGTGAATCATCTGAACTGAAACCAGAAAAGTGTATTTACTTAAATTTATTTTCAATGCACTAATGATTTCAGTAAGAAGAAAAACAAATATATGAATTAATTGAAAATCTCAATGGAGTATATATTTTAACTGCTTGTTAGGGTAAACTCTAAGCCATTAAATGGAACTGAAGTGAGTAACTGAAACCAAGGTGGAGAAAGCTGTAAGAAGGCACTTCATCTAAACCAAGCTTTAGAAAGCTGGAGTTCCAGAGTAGCTGGTGCCCAAGAGATGTCCTGAAAATAGCTGCCCCTACTCCTTTTTTTTCCTTCCCGCTGCAATGCGGAACACTGTGAGAACTTCCTGATACATGCACAGAGAGAATATTCTTCAGTTAAAAACATGTGACCACTTTTCTTGCCTATTCATGGTAGTGATCGAAGGACAAAAGTTATGTTGTGTTGAAATTAAGTCTCCTAAAAATACTTCCATTAGAAATCAAAAATATGAAAAAAGCCAGAAAAGTTGTAACCTGCAATTTCTAGGATGTAGAGGTCAAATTGCCTTCAGAACAGCATTTTTCTTCTGCTGCCAACAGCTGTAAGGCAGCGCAACTTAGCAGACAGGACATCAGAGCTGCTGCAGCGCTCTCAACTCTTCTTTGCACTTGTGCTTCATCTCAGTATGGAAACTGGTAACTTCCTGATGCTTTTGGCACTGCCTCGGTTTGCTAATCTATAAAATGAGGCTAATGATAGCTTGTAAAATAAGTATTTCTATTTTGAGTGTTGATATGCAAAGGATCTTGTGTATTTATGTATATCAGCAGGGATGGGACTGTTCTTTTACATTATTAGGCCTGTTTAGTTTTTAAGGGAAAAGTGATATCATAAAGCATTATCTAACACTTTAATTTGATTTTTCTCCACACATGGGTGACAATAATAGTGTCCATACCTCAATTCTTTGGTTGAAGCTTAAGGGTAAATAGATTTAGTTTTAGAACTTCAGCTGACTATATGAAACATAAAAAAAGCATTAAAATTTTTAATTGAAATTACTGAAGTGAGTCAAAAACTGAAGGCATAATAAAGACATTTCTGTGCTGAGAAATAGATTATTTTTTTTTTTTTTTTCCCCACACCTGCCTGGATATGCATTTGTGTTCCTTGGCTTGAGAAATGTTGCTGTGCGTTGTTTCGCAGAGCCATGCCCTAATTTCTCTCTTCCTTTTTTCCCTGGAGGCACTGCAGAAGTACACTCTGAGGGGCTACAGGTATTTCAGAAACTTGAGACGGGTATTGGTTTCAGCTCCATGAAAAACAAAAAAGGGCTGTTGAATTACCTTGTAAGAAAACTACTGACTGGAACTGGGACTGGATGGATGAGGTGCAAATGCCGAAGTCTCTTGCCGTGGGTAATGTTCCTAACATGAGGTGTAAGAAGAAAATTATGGGGGAGTTACTTGATGCTTAACCTATCTTTCAGAAAGTTAAAGACAGCAGCTGAATCCAGCTGTAAATGAACCAATTCCCTCAACTCTGAACTTCACCCACAGTACAATATTCTTAAATCTCAAAGCTTTTCCCTAGCGGTAGAGAGATATGAAATAATGATGAGTAATTTCTCAGGACATCAGGGCTAGGAGCTAACAGTCCCTCATGCTGAGTCAGTGTGCTTCCTCAAGAAATTCATAACCTACTTCCCCAACACACTTTGTTTCATCAGAACTCTCCTTTCTCCTGGCTGTGGAAGTATCAATGGTCTCCTTCCTCCACACTCTTTCTCTTGTTTTCTACATGACCATGAAGCACCAGTTTAGTTGTTGACTTTTCCTTCACTGTTTATCATTGCTGGGTCTTTGACCTCCCTCAGCACGGCTGCAGGTAAAAAACTCCATCAAAAAGGATAAAATTAGGAACAAGGTCTGTGAATAAAGGTAGGGTAGAGAAAGGACTTGAGAAGATTTTGCCTACCTCTGGCTATAGATTTGAGCTACTCTGATTCTCCAAACAAACTTATCATTCTCACTCTGCTCTTTTTTTGAAATTGGGCGGGAGATTTCTTGACAGGCATGTACATTTTTCCTCTCACATAAAGCTCAGGACCTTGCAGGTAACTCCTACTGCAGTCCAGATTTCTGTCAACTCTCTGACAGGTCCCATAACAGTTTATAACAGTGGAGCTGGGTAGAAAAACAAACTACAAGGGCTAGGTTTAATAAAAGACTTCAGCACCCAGCCCAGACTGGAGTCAATAACCATGTGTGTGGAAATCATGACCCTTCCTACCGGGACTGGGAACCCTACCTTTCTTGAAAACAGCAAGGAGATCATTGTCTTTTAGAGGAGGGCACGGTGGTGTAACCTCCTCTGCTTTGTAAAATAATCATCACAACAGTCACCCAAGCAGGGAGGAACTGTTTGGAAAGGATTTGAAATCCTGTCTTGCATCCCATAGATGAAGGCTGGCTAATAGAGATAAGCTTATTTTACTGCTGCTGTTTAATGAGCATCCAGAGACACGGGCATCACGGAGCCAGAAAGGAAGACGATCCTCTGAGCCTATCAGTGGAGTCAGCTGGGAGGACAGGGCACTGGCTTTTGGACATCAATCCCACTTTCCTGCATCCCTGCTGCCCTCTTTGGTATTCTTCCTACGTAAGAAGGGATGCTGCCTCCTGCTGCACCCATGCACCCTCCAAAAAGAAGGGACAATATCTTTGTTTTCTAGGAAGTATGATCTTGCTAGTGTTTATCAGAAGAGCTGCTTAGGTTCTAAATTCCCATTTTGGGATGGTATTTAAGCGATAAACGATGAGCCAAAGAGTTTGCGTTAAGGTAATGTTGAGCACAGCAGGAAGAGATGAATTAGGCACCTAAGGGATTAACAGACAGGCACCTAGTCCGTAGTCACCACCAAAGCTGCAGCAACTGAGGAGTTTTTAGGACTGCAAAACCAATCCATAGCCTACTGTAAGCACATGCACACACTCTTTGTTGGAAATAGACCTATGTATGTATGCTTTTCTGTAACATAATTAAGCTGTGTTTCTCAGTAACATACATAGCCACTATGAAGGTATTAGAAAGTGTTAATTAATGAGCATTATCAGAGGCAGAGATCACTAATGGTATAACGGAGTTTTTAACATCCCTCCTGACTTCAGGAAAACTGAAGCTACTGATAGGAGATTTTGCTGCAAATTTCTTTTTGCTGTGTTTTCTTATTAGAGCTAAACAGACTGGTATTCAGTGAGTCTACAAATGATAACTTAATTTTGTAATTATATGTCAAGGAAATGATTTCACGACTTACATAGAATAATACAGTCGCCATGAACTTGATATGACCCATGACTGTGGAGTGTGCAGTGAAGCACCTATAAAACTATTAATAAACATGTTTTGCAGGGATATAAAATAAATGAAGGCCCAAAGGCAGATTTTTAGTACAAAAGACTTTAGCTCTAGCAGATCATAATGCCACCTCTCTACAGCACCCAGAATCACAGAACTGTAGGGGTTGGAAGGGACCTCTCTGGGTCATCTAGTCCAACCCTCCTGCCAAAGCAGGGTCACCTACAGCAGGCTGCACAGGACCTTGTCCAGGCGGGTCTTGAATATCTCCAGAGAAGGAGACTCCA
>Ga0065711_1001763_pt1 | contig 60023 bp, 25 predicted proteins | sample Hoacrofraction12_FD_59098 | JGI IMG/M metagenome (GOLD analysis project Ga0065711, IMG submission 59098) | Hoatzin crop microbial communities from Cojedes, Venezuela - Epithelial fraction 12 v2 (version 2) | ecosystem: Host-associated > Birds > Digestive system > Esophagus > Crop | place...
AGCCCCGCCTGGACAAGGTCCTGTGCAGCCTGCTGTAGGTGACCCTGCTTCGGCAGGGGGGTTAGACTAGATGACCCACAGAGGTCCCTTCCAACCCCTACCATTCTGTGATTCTGTGAAAACACCATAACAATTTTTTAATTTAAAATTTCTGAAAGGACTGAATTGGTTCAGTTTTTCATGTGCTTCAGCAAGCCAAGCTGAGCTTAGGAATGATTCTGACTGCTGGGTAGTTATCAAAACTTATGTTAGTGGAGGATTGGAAAAAGAGAGGAAAGGGTAAATTAAAATAAAAAAGAAATCCTTCGTATTTAAGTAACAGGAATTATCAAAGGTTCTGCTTGTATTAATACTGTCTGAGCGCATTATAAAGCATTTGTCATAGCTAATGCATTCCTGTCAAATCAAGCAATATTAGAAGAGGACTTTTATAATGAATATTAATATAAGAGACAGCCGTAAGTGAAGTAAATTATAGAGGCATGTAAATGTAGTATTAACTGTTACAGCAAAGTAGTCTTCTACTGTACATCAATTTCTTCCTATAATGTTAGTAAAAAATTAGTCCACTTTGGAGTCATCTGCAAGCTGCTGAGCATTGATATGAGTTTTCAAGTACTTTTCTCATGTGTCTAGCTCTAGATTGAAAGTCATATTCATGAAAATGAGTTTAAAGTCTGTGCACTCAACTTATCAACTGTGCTATAGTTTCTGCACAGTTTTCGAATTCTTGTTCAAACATCAGAACACCTGTCTTCCATTCAACGATCTATGACGATTTAGGCAAGTTAAGGAGTAAGTACAAGAGTTATCCCTCTACATCAGAAATAAGATATATGAATTTAAATTCTGGCTGTCCATTTTGATCCAGTTTTTGAAAATGTCAGTGGGGGTTTTTGTTTGTTTTAGTTCAAGGTTCTTTGTTTTTGCCTTTCATTGTAAAAATTTGCAATTTGATTTGTGTTAGGATTTTTGTATTGTTCTCAATTTTGATGTGTGCTGTTTTGGATTAGGAAGTGAAAGTAGGGCTTTGGCACATTAAGGATTATGTGCATGAAGTTAGGCTTCGTAGTTTTACCAATATATTTGGTTTGGTTGTTTTGGAGGTTTTTTGTTTGTGTGTTTGTTTGTTTTGTTAGCATTAATTAGCTACTAACATCCAAGCCATATCCTTACAGGAAAATTCTTTCACAGGGAAATTGTGATTGTTATGTGTGGTTATTATTTGGAACTTCTTTCCCTAATGCCAAAAACTGTTTCAGAATCTTAATAAGTACACGATCACTGCAAAGACTGTTTCAAGTAAGGTATAATGAATCTAAAATCCCATTTCTTATTTGTAATGGTTTTGGTTGAAAAACAGAAGTATTTTTCTTAATTATTTTTGGTAGGTGATCACATTCACACTCTTGGAGTTTTGAAAACGACTGCCATATGATATTTTTGTTGTTGTTGGAGTTGTCATTATTGTGCTTTGATAGCTAATAATTCATCTTCTATAATAATAAGAAAAATTGGCAACTCTCTAATTAAGATAAATGTTATTAATTAGTTTGAAATTGTAGTGTTATGTTGATTCTATATAGTGCTATGTCTGAAGAGCACTGAATAGAAACAAATCTGTAAACTGTTTTCTTAATGAGCAAGTGTGGAGCAAAGGTACCATGGATTTTGATAATGTAATAAATTTCTGTCTGGTGATGGGTCTTAGACATTTGAAGTGTTGAATTTAAGCACCTAAGTCTGAACTTACCCATTCTTAAAGCTTTTGCTCATCTTTTATCTACATTTCAAAGACATCTCAGTTCTTAGCATTTAAGTTCCCCACGTTGACATACCCAGAATCACCCTTTCTCATGTTTCATGGAATTAAGCAATTAAGTATTCATCAGAGCGCTTATAATAAAAGTTGATACATGCTTTTATATTGCATCTGATATTTAACTTACATAATGATCAGTGTATAACAGTTAAGTAGCCTGCTTGGAAATAAATTAACAACCATTTATGACCATGCAACTGTTTCAATTTATCTACACATTCTAAACTTGATAAAGATTTTTAGGTCACTCGCTTTTCAAGATTACCTTGGTCCATGTACCATTACCTTTCAAACGTGAAATGTGTATTTGAAAGTTGAACAAAGCTGAAAAATAGAATATTTTTACAAGAAGCTGTTTGCATCTTTCAATCCTTCATCAACAGATAGATCTTCAACGTAACTAGGCACACAAAGATGATTTTTTTTAAAAAAATAGCTATAAGCAAGGTGAAGAAGCTATAAGCATGGTTAACGTTACATAGAGAAAGTTATGCTCTGTATGCAAACAGCTATGTCTGAAGAGAATTATTTATCAGAACAATATGTTAATTTCATAATATCTGTATTAAGCTGAAAACATTCAGAAAAAAATCTTATTTCTGTAGAAATTCTTACAGATTTCAATGGTCAGGATTTTATGTTTTTTTACTGTTTTCCTCAGATTTTTAGATTTTTCAATTTTAAAGGGAAGCTAACAGGAGGATGAGAATTCAGCCTTCTAGGTGTGTAGTTATGGTTGTTGCAAATGCTCCTTTTCAAAGTTTTTTATAGAATAGAACGTAAAAGGGAGAACAGATATGTCAAAATTTTAACAATGTAGGTGTGCGTCTGCTGTTTTTCTTATTACTCTGAGGAATGCTAAGCAAAAAGTTTTGAAAAAGTAGTTCAGAATTTTTTAGGTAAGTTTCCACTCTCCACTTTTAATTGTCTAACACTATTTAAGAGCAAACTTAACAGTTATTAACAGCAAATCCTTGAGTTTCACTAGCAATGTAGGAAAGCATTGTTGCATATTTTGGAAGTTTTTGGACTACAGTATATTGCATGGACAGTACTTGTTCTGTGAAACGAAGAATTTCTGTTAAACTGCTCTTTGCCCAGCATGTCATTGAGTACTCAGTTAATTTTCACTGAATGTAAGTTTTCTAGTCCTTGGAGTCTAAAAGGTTCATAATGCTGTTTATGTCTGAACAGAGTTTATAGTTGGAGAGAGATGTACTTGTAAGCTTCCTAAATAGTAACTATATAAATTGGATTTTATGGTTGGAGGGGGAGAAGCAGTGAAGGGCAAACTGGTTAAGTGACAATGGTTGACGTCCTGGTCAGCTAACATCCATATAAGTTGAAACTTAAATGTTGGATGCTCCCTTCAATCCATGTAGCAATTCAATTATCTACTTTTCCAAAACAAAGGAAGGAGGAAAAAAAAAAAAGAATACATGAATAAATTGAATCTCATACTTGGGCTTTAATTAATCTCACCAAGCATTGGGCAATCAAGTTTCCTTTATGGAAAGAGCTCCTTTTAGAGTCAATGGAATGAAATCAGCTCTTCTATAGAACATTTGATCTTGTTCTAATACATTTCACCAAAAGAGATCACATAAATCTTTCAGCTCTTTCCAGGACCTAGGGGGGATTGCTCAGGTGTAAGTAGCTGGAGATGAACTAGATGTATCTCCGCTGCGTATCCGGTTGTGGGGTTTGGGTTGGTTTGGTATTTTTAACTTCAAGGAATATTAATGACGTTGAAACACTCTTCGTCTGTTAGCTTAAATCAAGCCTACACTATTACAGTGGCTTTAGAAACCATGTGACTTTAGGCTGAGGTAGGAGTGAGAACCAAATCTGAGTTTCTGTCTTGATGAAACTCTTTCCTATTCCTGAAATACAAATTTCATTTCGGATGTCTACACTCTCTACCTGTTGTTAGCTTTTGTGACAAGAACATGCTGCTTAGAAAAGAATTGCCAGTCAAGACACCAGGTTCTGGCTGTGCTATGCCTCTCGTGCTTCACAGCTGCTGTAGGCTATTTCCAGCTTGCTACACAGTGTACATCACTGTAAGATGCTTTCTAAGCATGTTTTATTAACACTGGGTTTGCCCTAAGTGAATCTCCAAACAAGGTAGTCCTTAACTGGCTTCTGTTTCCTTCAGACTAGAGATAGTAAAAGTAATATAATGGCCATGTTTTAATAGCGTATTCCCCATCTGCACTGTCAGTGCTTCATAGAAGCCAATTTAAAGCATCTGTTTCCCTCCCGAGCTACTTGTATACACATGCAACATTTTCATCTATTATCTTTAGCTTGACATAAGAAGCACAGGGAGCTTTCAGCTAAGCCAAAAGCAAGTTTTTCTTGCAGACTCTGTAGAAGACTTATCTTAGAATAGCTGCAGGAACTTTCAGACTCCTAATCTTATTCATCCTGTTTCTGTTTACTGTTTGGTGGCTTAAAATATTAAAAGTGGAAAGCCATAATTGTTTTCCTGTTTGGTAAGAATATTGAGGAAAGTGCTCAGAGCCAACAGATTGGTTGTGATTTTCACTATACATCTTTTTATAGGAAAAAATATCACAGAAGAATGACAGAGAAATATGTAGGCAGAATGTACAGTTTTGCTTTAAGTCTCTGTATCTTGTGTGTGTCTTTGAGTGTGGACATACACAAGTGGAGGTGGCAGTTTCCCGAGAACACATTAACTTAATTGTCTTAATGAAAAGTTATCTGTGCATTAGTTGGATTTACTTGTATGCTGTGGAAATTATTATGGCTGCTGTCACTCTTCACTGCATATTTTTGCCAATTACAGGAAAAAAGAGGTTACTTTCACACATTGTTCAACAATAGTAAGTAATTTTTTACTGTGAGATATATAAATATTGACTCCTGAACCTCCTCTCATTTTTTTCTCCCCACTCCTTTTTTCTCATGGAGTGGTTCCATGGGAATTATGATTGTTTTAACACTTCTATATTAAAGACATTCCCTTCAGTTCTTGGTCATTTTTATATACACTTATTTCCTAGTTATTGTTGATAGTGATTTTCATTTTCGTGGTTATGAGTATCCTGAACTTATTTAAACAATGAAATCTATGTTCTTATTTTTCTTGACTGCTTTTGATTGAACATTTCAAGAAAAAAAACGATGAAAATGATCCATCTGACAAAGGGAGTTTAAGTTTGTTGGGTTTTTTTTCACCAGGAAATTATGAATTTACTTTAGTGAAAGTAAACTATTCTTACCAAAATGCTGTCGGGGGGGGTGGGAGTGAATTTCATTCAGATAAGTATCACTTCCTTACAAACTACAAGAACATGAGAAACCTCTCATGTTGGCATCTGTGTTCCTGTCTTTGTTAAATAAGTCAGTCCACTCAGATCCAAGATTTGGGGCTTTTGCTGTTACAAATATATTCATCAGCACTGTCCTAATTAGAGCTTACAGGGTTGATATCTTGTTAAATAAATCAGTTTATTGTTGTTTCTGGGTATTATCAATATAGTCTTAATAAGCACATTTATTTTCTCACGTGTACATTTTCAAGAGCATAAGCTGTTCCATTTTCACCAATGTCATTCCAGAAGCCAGGGTGCTTGATGTAAGTATTCTTTTGGAATTCAATACAGCAAGCAAAACTATTTTAGAAAATATCAAGAGAAGTCAAAGAATAAACAGCTAATTAGGAATGATCCTTGAAAATGAAAATTTTGATGCAGTGTTTAATTTTCAGTGTATTGACATAAAACTGTTTTCCATGGGGTAGTAACTGAGATGTCATATTTATGTTTTGTCCTAGGAACAGAGTGAGAGCACAGTATCTCACACAGTCCTGCATGACAGCTCCTATCAACTATTGATTTTTCTATGGGTCATTACCAGAAATGATCAAAGTTTTATTTAAGTTGTTCAACAGGCTTGAGTTTTGTGGGCTCAGAAGAAGAACAAACCATTGTTTGTTCACATATATGTGAAATTAACACTGCTTTCTGCCAAATTTGTGTCTATTTTGTTCCATTTGCAGAGGAGTGTTTTGGCTGTGATTTCCTCAGGTGAAAAAAATCCACTTTCTGAATATCTCTTCTTTACTTAAATTCAGAAATCATCCTGTGTTTGTGTGCTCAAGTGCATGGAGGCTGCCATTAATATTTATTCAGGTGTATCATTTATATACACAGTCAGTGTAAAGGAATTAAGAAAATGAAACAAAGATAGAAATATCAATTTATCCATTTCAGATCTCACCTGTCTAAAGATATATAGAAACAGAAATGCTGACATTTTAACAGATACACTTCTTCCTCCAATATTTTTGTTCCAAAGTCCTCTAAATGAAAGAAAAATATGTATCAATGACCTGTAGCTTTTTTTGTTGTTGTTGTTTTTTTTCTCCTCAAGATGCATTAATACATTGTCTTTTCCATTCCATTTGGAATTTATTTCATGTAACTGTGTATATTGGCTTTAAAATTCTAAACTATTAGTGCTCATTCAAAGAACAGTACTATTCAAAATGTCATCAGTAATGGGTAGTTATGACATTCATAATGATTTTTCCTAAAATGGACAAAAAATGGCTTGACAAATTGACTGCATTCTCTCTGTGCATTTGCATTTGGTAAATACAGTGTTTAGAATATGGTCACATAACGATTCAGCTTTGATCTCCTAGCCAAGGGGAAAAGAGCATTCCTAGCAAGTACTAACTGATTATTCTTCTGTCTCTGTGATTTTCACGCTGAAGGTTTCCTGGCAGACCATGTAAATAGCACCAAGGATAAGTTATTTTACTAATTCTACCAGGAGTAAGGAGTCTGAAGGGAAAGTTAGCCATGTAGATTTTAGGCCACAGGAGGAAAATTCTTCTAATGTTAATCAAAGCTCTTGATGTTTAAACTTGTATGGTGTAAAAAGAACAAACAAAAACTAGCAGCAGTTCTTGGGAGTTCTCTAATCATTTAGAAGATTATGCATTAAAGATCAATGGAGAGTATGAAAATACACTTCTTTTGTATAAGTGTTGTCCAGGAAAGTTCTAATGACACACCACCTAGAGAAGGGAAAAAAAAAAACCACACCACAAACCAAACAAACCCAAAGAATAAGATAAAGCATAGTCTTTTGTCAAAGGACTGATATTAGGGGCACAATAACAGATATTTGACTTCCAGTTTCAGTTTGCTGTTTCACGTACTTTAAGCAGCTCACTTGTATACTCTCTGCCTAAGGTGAGAATGAGATTCCTTTAAAAAAACATCGATGTTAGTCATTTGTTTAATTACATATTCATAAAGGGGACCTATAATTCCTGCTTTTCTCCTAAGAACCACAGATAAATAAATCACTGCAATCTGAAGTTGAATCTGCACACACAAAAAAAGAAAGTCTTCGACGGAGGTGCACCTAGTAAAACTAAATTCTAGAGATCAGAATTCTGGGCCATATTTTACACCATATTTGTCAGTACTATATTCACTGTTATCTCCTAAGGTAGCTGGTTTAAAAATGAATATTTCTTTCATTGGGACACCAGGGACACCTGTCCTTATTATTTTTTTTTAAGTGAAAGCTGCAGATTTAGAAGTCATTGACAGCGTGCCATCTCTTTAACTGGCACGGCACTGGAGAACAAAGGTCATAGAGAGTAAAATCTGATGTCCTTTGCAATTTTCCGTCAAGTAATTTGAATAGAAGGAATGAAGTCATCTTAATGTGACTACATACACATGGTGTAGAGCTCAAAGGGCAAGTCAATGGGTCCTAGTCATTAGTTTTGAAAGAGAGCAAATGATAAAAAGGGGTACTATGGATTCCTATAATTTATCAGCAGCTGAGGGAAGTAATCCAGTTCTCTCTCCTACTTTTAAAGGTGGTTTTGGGCAGAGTTGTCAAAGAAAGGCTACAGGAAACACTTCTATCAGAGCTTTTGTTCATTGTGCTCTCATGCATCTATCTTCCATCCTAGGCTCCTTTTGCATTCTCTGCTGCAGCTCTTACAGCTGCCATGCCCTATTCTTGTCCTCAATCTGTCAGTCAGAGACTGATTTCAAACTGCAACACAATATTACCTCTATATAGTTACAAATGAAATTTATAAAGCTTAAGTGTAGAAAATATCAAAAATTATTTTTAAGACACAAATTAAAATCCACTGCAGTCTTCCATAAGCCTCTACAAAACTATATCTAGATAGAAAATTGCAGTTATATCTTTTCATAAGCTATCTTTTATTCTGTGTATGTTATGTGTGTGACTAGTTTTGACTTCTGGCTTCATAATTATGTTTCAAATAAAATCAAAATACAGATGAAGTTATTGGCATTTATAGTTCTGAAGAAGGAATGAATTGTACCATGCAAGAGGAATGGATTACTTAATATAATATTCCTTTTCAATAAATAAGTTCTGTGGTTCTGTGATTTAATCTGTGCTTTCATGAAAAAAGGTACATTTTTCAGCCTGACATGAGACAATATTTATAATTCATAATTTTTTCAACTCTTGTGTTTAAACTAAACAGATAATTAAAATTAAGCTTTGTATCATAGAAAGCATTTATTCTAATGAGCATTGCTAGTGTCTTGCACAATAGCCTTTTAAGTATCAAAATGAAATAGGCCTGTTTATGTTCCAAATGTCATTGTTGCCAAAATTAAACCTCGTATCAGCTTTGAAAACTAATCTCCAGTCATTTATATGTCCCTCTTCTGCCTTTTTAAGTGTAAAATTACGTAGTTAGTTATATTTTGGGAAAAAATAGCACTTTTTCTCTGAGCCTTCATTGTATTGATTGATTGAGGCATTGCATCTATGTTTGCTCAAATCTTTGGTCACTTGCGTAGCCTCAAATAATTTTTAGCAGCATGAGGGAATGAATCAGTTACCTGCTCTAGGAAGATAGTTGTTAGATTAGTTGTGCACTGAAATAATAAGCCTTTGATTTGCACTGTCATGTAACACACAAATAAAACAAACCAGGTAGTTACGGACAACCCTGTAACATCAAAGACAGACCTCCTTTTATTTCAAAAGGATTTATGTCAGGCCTTTAATATAGAGAGAAGAAATTTAATTTTGAAGAATCATTTGATTATGAAATTGTAGTAGGCAAATTTAATGTGTGTCTTCAAGCAGATCATTGTGAAACAATGGAGCAGTAGATACAGAATAGCCAGGATATACAGTAACAGGCACGTCCTGTCAAACACAGATGAGGAGTAATATCTGCATGTGACAGTAGACAATCAAGCAATCAAACTCAGTATTATGGATAAATGAAGATAAAAAAGCAAACAGAATACTGTTAGTGTTAAAAGAGGAGGATGGACTGCAATACAGGGAAAATTATTTTAATGCTCCAAGAGGCTTTTAAGATTGTGTTTGGACAGCTGTATGCAATTTTGAGCACATGTATAACCTGAGACCTTAAAAAGACAGAGAAATTTAAAAAGTTCTCAAAAAAGCCAAACTAGAATGAGTCACGTTCAGAGGGCTCCCATATGTAGAAAGCCTGGCAAAACTGAGACTAAACTAAGAAAGCGGTTTAGACAAAGTCATTTTTCACGTTTCCAAAATGCTGTAGATAGTGAGGACTAATGCACCTTCAATCTTGTGATAGGATTGTGGTAAAAGGGCTAAAGACCAGATGAGGAATGTTAAAATGTAGTGCCTGGTCATCTTGTACCATCAGAATAATATAGGTAGTGGTAAATATTACTTGAATGCTTTCCAAGTTATTTCGTGGAGAGTATTTCAAGTATGAAGCTGCATGAATTATTTTCGTTTTTGGTTTGGGTGAGAAAAATGGTCTGAAAATGTAAAAAACTCAGAAATTGAGCACATTTTTGTTACGTGTGCATGCATACAAATGTATAGTTATTTATGTTTTCCATAAAAAGCTAAAGACTGGTTGAGGTGATTGTCATTATTCAGTGGGTTAAGCACTGGCTAGTCATGCAGTCAGACTGAGTCACCATCACGAAAAGGTTATGGAAAATACCAGTCTGCTTTGCTAATTTGTACAGGTGCAGCAGTACGTTTAACAGATGTGTATGAGAGACAAGGTTGAACTGATGTTGCTAATTTCATGCAGGGAGCACGTATCAGGACTAGGGACCGATGCTGATATCCCCAAAGGGACTTGGAGGTGGGAGCTCCTCATATTAGCTGGGGTGCTGAAAGGATGCCACCATTCTCAGCAGAGCTATTGCTGTACGCAAAGCCTGCTCTGAGCATGTGACTCTAAACAGAGTCTCAGAACAAATATTTTGAGATGGAAATGCCAAATTCAAGAATTCTAAAGTTGGTAAGAGGAGAATGGACTCACCACAATAGCAGGCAGCCCTGCTTTGCACGTGTAATACCAGAACTTCCTCCTCCTAAGTAGTTTTAGCAATCAAATTTAAGTCTATCAGGAAAAGTTATGATTTTTGTGTTTTGCTTACTTCGAATCCCAAACTGCATCTGAATTATAATTTCAATAGTCAGGCCCCATTGATGTGTAGTTCTGTAGTCAGTATTTTCACCATTTCACCAGCACCATCCTCAGTGTAAAATCAAGGCACGCACACAGAGACAGAATCTCAGGGAACTCATCCATTCTGGGATTAGAAAAGACTGACATGCAGTGACAGTCTGTTGTTGTCAGCCTTTATAATCCAACAGTTCTTACTGAGTTGGTGGAAAATACCCTTACATTAGGATGCAATGGAACAGAAGAGCAATAGCTGAAATAAGATGTAAGGGAATGAGCAGTAAATGTAGGGAAGAATTCTCTGATCATTGGTTAGTATTTGGTTAGTATTTTGATGTAAAAAGAGATTTTCCCATTTCAGACAGGGTCATACTTCTTTCTGTTGATGTACAATACTCATCCCTCCTTGCTCCTTGCAAGTTCTCCATCTCTCCCTACGCATTCTGAAATTATAGCATTCTGCCAACTCCTCCTTTCTCATTGGTATCAGACAGGTTTAAAAACCACATTTCTTCTGGAGGCTGCCATGTTTAATGGCCTTTTGTTGTCTTGCTAGTGATGTCAGGTAGGATTACTTGCTCTATTTTTGGTCTGCGGTCCTACATGGAAATCCTGTCTTAAAGATTGTAAAACAGTTTCTGTCCTGCTCTGACTAGTTTAAAGCTACAGTCTTGAGTTTGGGTTGTTGGATTATTTTCATTTGAACAACATTTTTAATTATTTATGCAGACAAATCATTTTCTTTATAGAACCGACTGTACGTCAGGGGAACAGAGGGGAAAGTAGTGGTGCGGCTAGACCTAAGACCTGTTAGAAAGAACCTTAAGATGTACAGGTCTGATATTTTAAAAACGGTTTGTCTAAGAATTTCACTAGTTTCAAAGCGAAAGCTGTGTCTCCTTTTGTATAGCTCTGGGCATAAGACACCCTCTAGGCACAATATTATGATCTTCCCTAGGGATACTCCCTACTAAAATGGTGGTGGTTTGGCATTTGGGTTTGGGGGTGGGGGGTAGGGGGGGACAGACATGACACTGTGGGTTGGTTTTTTTGTCTGGTTTTCTTTTAAAGCTTATAGTGTTGGCTACTGTTGGAGACAGAATATTGACCGAGGAGGACCACTGGTTCCTTTTGAGTGGTATAAAATACCTGTTCATACCACAGCAGTGATGCAAAGATCTTAAATGCGTGATTGCTTGATTGTCCTGCATCTTAGACTGGGTATTTTTGTGAAGAAATTTCATCATTCCACATTTGAGAGAATGGAAGTAGATATCTCTGGCTGTGGTTCTTTGGGGATTTTTTTGGCAAATGGTTGCTTTTTGAAGACCTGAATAGGTTTGAATGGTATACACAGATCTGGCTGAGAGAGATAAGCAGACACAGAAAGGGACAAGATGAACAAAAGTGCATGATAAATGCCCGGTTTTGAAATTTATTACGTGGGCCCCAGTCATGTAATTGTCTATATCTTGTCTAGAAAACCAGCATAATCCTTAAATTACAGGACTATTCTTCTGCAAACTTTATTGCAATTAACTAAAAAAGTTTTCTCATAACCCGTTTCCTGTTTATTTCAGAGTAAGTATGTTTATTTCTCAAGAAGAGGTTCATGTGAGTTGTGGGATTTTTAATTTCAATATTGATCTAATTAAGAATGTGTAGAACTGCCGAGTTCTCAGTTCCTAGTTCCTGAATTCCAGGAAAGGTTTGCCATGCATCCCAAACTCTGTCATACACTGCAATTCAAAGTATTAAGTAGTCTGTTTTTATTGCTCTTCTAGATTGCATGGCTTTTTTCATCTACTGTGTACTCTTGCACATTTACATACCTGAATTTACATCTTTTAATATCTATCGGGCAAATGTAACTTGCCATTTCCTCTTATTTTATCTAGACATTTTCTAAGTGTTTTCTGGACATTTGAAATAAATGTCTACATTTTTTAAAAAATCATTACCTAACTGTAATGCATTTGATGTTGCTCATTGTACACTTTTGCTGAGCACACTATTTTATTCAAGTTTTAATCAGAAACTAAAAATCTGTGAAATAAGCAGACACAAAGGACGACACAATTATTCATCAAAAAATGGCTTCACTATAGTTCTTCAATGCTTTCAAAATTATTAAATTATACTAAGATTTGGGGGAGGGAGAAATATGTTTCAGCTACACAGTAATTTTAAACTACAGTGCACCAATAAGCATATCAATAAGAAGTTACCAGTAGTGAAGTAATTATTAGTGTCTCCAATGTATGCATTGTGACATATTAGCGTCTCCAAAAATCCAATGATTTAGCAGTCAAAAATGCTTAAAACACCATACCAAAATCACACTTAGAAAACAAAGGGTGGCTTTGAAGAATTATGAATGGCAAGCTGTGGGTATCAAAACCAAAAAGAAAATTAAAATTTAATGAGTATTTAAGAGATGTTCATTAAGCCTCTCCCCTGTCAAAATGGGCACATTGAGGAGTACTGTTTCTCTCAGCTGAAAATATTCATGGTGAAATTCTTACTTGTGCACTTCAGTAAAATAGTGAAGCTTGACTGCGTGACATTAGCAGAGAGCTGGTTTTGAGCAGCGCTGGCTGCTCTGCAGTGCAGCGATCCCTTCCTTCCAGAGGGCTCTGCTGTCTGAATCCTTAATATCTTTAGGGGGCCTCTTCTGTCATTTAACAAAAAGGCACTGTGAAATTACTGCTGCATGGCAAATCTGCTACCTGCTGTAAGCATTTGTATGTTGCTGATGGACAATACTGCAAGAAAGGTTTAACTTTTACATTCATTACCTAATTGTTTAAATTGACAAAGGACTATTTTGTCATAGCAGGCTGACGGCTAAATAGTTCAGCCAGTCAAACACCATACAAAAGGAAATTTTGGAAGAGTTTGTCAAAAAAAGGTTTATGTGCCGACCACTTTGCCCCCCTCCCTCTTTGCTCTGTGTCAATATTGACAGTAGCTTTCATTTGCACAGTTCAAGTGGAGAGCAGATTTCACATACAGCGTTCAGTACATCTTTAGCAATGTGTAAAGGGAAGGAACAGCATATATCTCAGTAGTTCTAATTTTGTAGGCAGTAAGGCTGTTTGCTAGCGTAACTGTGGATTATGCATACAGAAAATTAGAACAAATAAAAATACGTCTCCCCCAGAGATGTCTGAAGGCTATCTGAATTTAGAGCAGGTTTTTTGATTGTGGGAAAGAAAGTAGATGTGATTTTGACAAAATGATACCTGATTCCACAGTGAAAATTTCATGGGAATTAATGCCAAGTCTTCCATAAAATCGTCTAGTTACAAAAATGAGGTAAAGCATTCTGTTCATTGTGCTCCTTTTATTATTTCAGACTCTGAAACTGCTGATACAGAATTTAATTATCTATATACACATATACAGAGAATCATTTTTATTATATTCCAAAATTGGTTTCATTTTCATTTGAATATGTGTTTGTAATATGCGCAGTGAGTCCTTCTTTGCAGCAAAATAAAATAAATATTTAAATAATTTTATTTTCATTAAAACTGCGTATGCTTTAACCTTCTTTTTAGTTATTTGTATTAAAGGCCATTTCTCACCTCAGACCCCAGTTAACGACTTCATGAGAAAAAGCCATGGAGCCTAAATTCCAGGCTGATCCTCCAGCTGTGGCACATGTCCCACTGGCAATATGGGATAACCAATATCAGAACTGTGTAAAACTTTCAGGCAACATAGGTTACCTCAGAAGGTTTGAAACATAGTCTGGATTTCATGTGCTTATTGAGACAGTTTCATTTTCGTCTAGGACAGATATTACAGCCTCTTTACACTTGAGGAGATGGTGCTTTGTTTTAAGATTACAGGAACACAGTTCTACAATACTTCATGTATTATAGGAACAGGTAAAATATGGGCACGTGGTAAAAACAAATACCTCACAGACTTCTGTATTTTTAGTAAGAAATTATCTTGATTCATGGGCATCTTTATTTTTATGTCAGTTTATATTGTTTTCTATCACTTGTATTAGCATATTAGAAGTATATACAAACGGTCTTAGCTTCTGAGCTTCTGCCTCCTTGGCCGTGATTGTCCAATTGCAATCCCTGAAAAAAAATGCAGTCTTATGAAGGAACGCAAGCTCTGGACAGTTCTCTCCCAGTCAGTAGTTCATGATTGCTGGAAAGTGCAACGTTCAGTCAAACACTTCCAGGCTAAGAACATGGCCACCTAAAGTGTGCCAGATTAACATTTTGATTCCTACATTCACCATCAAAAGCCTGTGCCCAGCAAGCCATATTTTAACACGCATGCAGGAGTTAAATGCATTTTTTATTTTAAATTGTGCCAATTTGATTTTAGACCCACTGGCTGTTCTCCTGGTTCAGTGTAATATCTGGCCACTCTCTCTCAAAAGTGCACAGACTTAATTAATGTCTTTACTCCTCTGTAAGTGATTGAAATACCTATGCGTGGGTAATGTAGGCTAAGTAACGTTACAGGTAATGTTGAGATTAGATGAGAGTAGGTTTTTAATGTTAGAGTTAGCTTGGTCACTTTAGGCAATCAGTAATGCAGACAGGTTGAAACCGCAGTGAAATGTCAATTGCTTCTGAAGTTAAAACCGTTTTGCCGGGAGATGAAAGTAACTGGTAAATCCTTCCGGTATAAAAGAAGAGATGCTATCCTTGTCAACCTCTTATTGCCTCCAGTAAAAGCATGTGCTCCAAGTATGTATTAGGCATGTTCTTTATTATTAACATGCTCTAAATCTCTCTGAACGCTGGTTAGTGTATATTATCTTGTGCAGATGTTTGTAAGACAGTAGTGAACCTCGAACTATGATTTATGTAAATGTGTGGGATTGAAAGGGCTACTGTTTATAGGCCTTTTGAATATACTCGGTAAGAAGCGAGACAGCATGTGAAAATCATTATTTATAGTGTTCTTGAAAGATCCATGAAATCCCTTCACTAGATCTGCAGGAGAAGCACAGTCACTATCTTAAGAGTCACACTTCTAAAGAAGAGCTTGACATCTGTTATCCATTTGGCTGGAAGTGGAGAGGGCATCTGAGGCTGCATGTGTGACAAGAAGTAAAAATTGCAGTTGGACAACACTCTTACCAAAAGATACTGGAATATCTGCCTCAAAGGGGGTGGAGTTTTGAGCATATTATTTGCCCATCCTTCTGAAAAAAAAGAAAACCAAAAAAACAAGACCATAAAATTTTTAACCTATCCAGGTAAAAAAGGAACCAAGTCATTAATTCCCCTGCTGTGAGAGACAGTAATCTTTTGACAGACTAAAGCAGACAAAACTGAAAAAAACCCAAACCCTGAAAACCAAACCAACTGCGCATAAATGGATTTGTTTAAAAACTTCTTGTGCATTTTTTCTTGCTTTCTACTTCTTTTTTAAAGGTTTAGTGGTAGCTGCCTCATGACTGTGGTAAAAATCATCCTATGAGGCAAGAAAAAATTAAGTTATGAAAGATCATGTGCAGTATACCGTTCTATATTTGTGAATTTAAATTGGAATTTTATTTTCGGGTTTTCTAATCATCCTCAAATAACAGTTAATATTTCCTTTCCCAAGATGGACATAACTTATTTGCTAAATTAAAAGACCTGCAGAATTCCCTTGTCAGAAAGACGCTTTAAGTCTTACTCAAGCATATGTCCTGTTGATTTATTGAAATACTACTGCAGTATTTTGATAATCCTTGCTTAGGTAAATTCCCTGTACTCCCTGTACTTAAGTAGATTTGACTTTCACCTGATTTCAAAATTGAATAGCTTAAATAAAAGGGTAGCCCGTTTCTCTGGATTGCCAAATTCTATTTGTGTGACTAAATTAACAAAATTTGTCAGCAGTTAAAATATCTATGAATGGTAATTATGTGGATAATTTAATCTTTGCAGTTTTCTGCAATGAAGATACTGTTTAAATATTTTGGATCTCATTCCAAAATGTTTTAAATTTTCTTTTTGGCTAATCAGGAAGTAGATTTTTCTGTTTCAGTGCATTAAATCTATGTCAATAAGTCCACTAGGTTGCTCTTTGGATAACAAAGGAGTAAGTTTTCCCCTGTTCTAAAAAGGGGAAAATCAGTGCTTAGGATGATAACCAGTAATTAAGCCAAATTTGCTGTCTAGATAGATTAATTGATGTATTCAGTGAGGAAGAAGTGTAATCTCGAGGAACATTGTTTCTGGCGGTTGCTACCACAAAGAACTTCTGATTTTTTGATGATCCATTAATGACTGGGTCTTATTCTACCTTCAGGCACCTGAGAAATGTATTTATAGATCAGTAAACCATCTCTGGCTTTTTTTTTTTTTTTTGGACAGAAGTTTATAAAACTGTGATAGACTAATTCCAAATTAATTTTACATCATTTGTTATCTCACAGAAAATGTTTTTCTCTGTTATTTCTTGAAACACCTGTTATTTTTTTTTGTCTTTATAAATCATGTAAGTTATCATCTGAGAACTTAATTAAAAGAAAAAAAAGTATTCCAAACTGGTAGGCGTATTTCTGTGTGGATTTGGAAAGAAATATGTACCTGATCTTTGGAATGTGAAAGCAAATTATCATGCTGTGCCTAATATTCGATATCAAATACTTACCAACTTCTTTATATCATCCATGAAAATTCTTTATAGAATGATGTCTGTATATCCATAGGTGAAGATTGTTAATGATATTGATGTCTTCTTGGTCAGACAAATCATTCTGGTACTACATGAAATACATATCGATATAGAATCATGCAAGAGTAGAGTCAGTACAGTGTCTGAATACTGCTCAAAAAAAAAGTGAAAGTGTGACTTAGTATACCTTCTCTGCTTGAAACTCATGAATGTAGAGGAAAGGATTGGGGAAGGGTTTTTATTTTTCAAGTTAATGGCAATGTTTGTTAATGTTTTTTCAAAATGGAGTTCTTGTATTTTACATTTGTCAGTGGACACAATAGTGAGCAGCATTTTTGGCTCTGCCACTGTGTGATATCCTTCTCTGAACTGTGAAGATAAACATGTATGCAAACATCTTCTGTCGTACAAATATATGTATTTTTTAAGTCTGTGATCAAAAGCTTTCCATCAAAAATAGGAAATTCTTCTTCAGTCTTTGTCTCCTTGCCTGTTGAACACTTGCAGCCCCAGGCTTCTGTGCAGATTGCTTTTTAGGAGATTCTTTTGTCTTGTTCCATGCCATTTTGGTGTCTGCTTTTTTATTTAACTTCTATTCTTGGAACAGCTGTCTCATCACATATGCGAGATAACCCCCATATCCTTTGCTTTTTAAAATCTCTCCATAAAGCTGCTTCTTTTAAATAGTCTTCCAGGTTTCTTCCTCTATACTCCCACAGCACACCTACTTCCACATTTTCTTAATTTTCTCGGGTGACAGCATAAGCCCTACAAAGACGTGTACACAAGCTTGGTAGTATAAACTAAGTTCCGCAAATTAAGGTCTAAACCTGTTAGAACAATGGTTTATTTTCTTTTTCCATGATGCTGCAGACATACAGGTATGTGAAGTATTAGTGTTTTAATCATTCTGATTGTACCATGTATACATGCTAGGAATGTCTAAAGTGTATGAGTAAAATAGCTGCCTTTTCTTAGCCTTAGAAGTGTTTATTCAGACTTCATACTATTTGGGCATAGGTACAGCAGCAGAACCCAGACTTTGTTCTTCATCCATGAGAAACCCTCCTATTGCCCACCAGCTCTCAGCAATGAAACCAAAAAAAGAAAACCCTATAGAAAGCAGGCTTGACACATTTCTGTCAAGAAGCTCAGAGTTCAGTGAGTATGTTGCTTAAAATGAGCCAGGAGATCCCCATGTCACTGAGCGCCGAAGTGCTTACCACCTCTGGAGCACTGGGGGAAACATAATCAAACCACTTTGTTCAACGCCTGGTACAGAAGGAGGTTGATGTTCCAAACTGCACCATTACTGTGCACTATTTTTTTCAAAAGAGTGGTTTACAGTATCATGGTCAGTACTTCAGTCTGAAAAATCAGGAAATAAATATTGCAGGTATTACTACTGCTGTTATTACTTTGTCCTAAACTTGGTTAACAGGTCAGAGGTATTCAGATATAGAAGGGTTAACTCCTGCTGTCCTGTGCGTGGACAGGAGTGCTCCAAGTAAAAGAGTGATTTAGAGAGGAAAACAAGGAAGCTGATCCATTAATATAGAACCAAACAAAAATGTACTTATTTAAAACAACAACAAATGGTATTTTCTTCATGCAGGTCAACAATTTAGTATTTCACAGAGTAAGCAGTGAGGTGTGTCCTTGACGGACAGATTCACAAGTGGAGCTGCTTTATATTATTTACTATCACATTTTATTACAGAGGTTTTAGCATCAGTGTGGTACATGTTCAAAATGCTGAAAGTGTACCTTAACAGGAGGTGAAAAATCACTGTCAGTGGCTGAAAACTGCCTTCCTTCCACAACAAACTGCACTGGGGAGGCAATAAACATTATTTTGTAATATTCAAAACATCATGGTGTGTGTGTGCATGTGCATGGGTATGTTTAACTGTGTATAAAATAATGCAGCATCCTAGACTGTGCAGCTGGAGTGGGTAGTCTTAAAACAAATTATTCAATGCTAAGGACCTATAGAGCTCTTGGTGATGAAGTGAAATCACAGCTAATCAATTTTTCTGTTAACATCTCTATAAGATTTATGTTTGGAACTCATAGTAGTAATTGTAGACCAAACCTGGAATTTTCACCTTGAATTTCTTTGAATTGATTTGGTCTGGCAGATCTGAATTTCAATTCAGTCATGTTTGCAAAGAGGGAGAGAAAGAACTGAGGAAATGCTGAAGGGTTTTTGGTCCCCCATTAGCGTCATGGCATCCAAGAGGAACATACTTGGTTATGTGATATAGGAATGATTACGCAATTCTCTGTTTTTATCATTTGGATGAAAAAACATCTGACCCAAAGCATCCCTTATATCTGTACCTCTATTATTGCAGAGTTCTGTTCCAAAATTGTCAGAGACCTCAAGTAACTGCCGTAACTGATAAGAACGGTTTTCATAAGATCTCATTGACTCTCTAGACGTTCTGGTCTGGAGTAGAAGATTTTGCGTTTAAGACTTTAATTTTGGGCTGAAGTTCTGTAAGCACAATTTGCAAGATTTTATTACCATTGTCTGACCTACACTGATGAAGGAGTTTTCATTGAAATTGGCGTATTGCACATGCAAGCCAATATATGTTCCACATATGCAAAGTGATTAAATTGTTTCCAGAACAGAGAAGTATACTGGACAGTAATTCATGAGTCTGTAACTTATTTGCACAGTAGGTTGGACTGTTGGCTTTCCAGTTAGATACTCCAGGTGCAAAGCTGTCTGCTTCACACATGAATCAATGGTTCATGCAACCTGGTACATAAAACATCAACCTATATTTGAATTTTGCTCTGTTCTCCATTTCCTAGTGGAGAGGCAGTTGGTATTAAAGGATCATCTGTGCATGAAGCTCAAGCTAGTCATCCATTGGTCCCAGCAGAACCCTTGTGTAAACAACATGAACAGAAACATGGACAAAAAAGTGCAAGTCTGACATTCAGGGTAAATTGAGTGAGAATTTTGCAAATTTGACAGGTGATTTAACAGCAGCTGCTGATACTGGTGATACGAGCCAGTGCAGTGCAAGACTTTGGTCATAAAGCAGCAGCCTGTGAATTACTGAGCTGTTAGGCTGGGGAAAAAGAAAATAATCTGAAAGGAAAAAGCATTAAAGGCCTTAAAGCTCAAAGAGAAAAAAGCAGTATATATAGAAAAGATTAATGGAAATTTTTTAAATACTGAGTAGATAAAATTTTGAGCTAAATATATGTTTCCAGTTTATAAGAGCATTGCGGAGATATTTTTCATAATTTCCAAACTCATTTGATTTACTGTTACTGATGCAAACATTACCTCTTGAAAACTTTAAACAGCAAAAAAATATTATCATTCGTTCCCCTCCATCGTGCATGCAGATTGGTTTATTATTATATGGATGCTGGCATTATTTATTTTCTTTTTTTAGAAAAAAACATCATTGAAGCATTTGTTTTGGAAAAAACACATATAAAGAACTACATGGACTTTGCTAACAGGTATGAGAAATTGTATTTAAGAAAATGTAGGTCACAATTTAGGCCTAAAGGTATTGTCATCCTGCCTTAAATTCAACTGGTTAGTTCCAGTAATTATAATCTGATGTACATGAATATGTGGAAAGATTAAAACGCACTATTTCTGTGGAAGGGATCTATTGCAAAATCCCATTTTTGAGACTTTTTCATAGACTTTGCTGTTGCAAGAACAATTTATCTTGTTCCATTTTTGGTGCTACATATAGAAAAAATTCTGATTTGTGGTCTCAACCAGCATTTGAACAAACAAGCAGAGTAACTAGGACTCTGGTACTGCAAATTTAGCCCATAGTGATTGGGGAGTGCAATCACTAGGAGTGATTGCTTTGGGGAGGACTTGATTATGTCATGTCTTAGACCGGTATTACCAGTGGCAAACTTAGCAGAATCACTGCAGTAACCTATCATACTAAATCAGCAGAAGTGAGATCATACAAAGTACTTCTCTAGTTTTAGCGATTACTGTTGATAAGAATTAAGGAATGTTTTAGGTCATGAAACGCATTCAGAGGATAACTTGGAAGTCAGAGAAATGATGCTGTTGGCTTACAGTAGACTTTCACCTATGTGCAATGGAATGAGAAGCCTGTTTTTTTATTAATAAACTGCATCTTTGAAGGAAATATGCTAGATGGGTGTGCTTTATATAACCTAGCAGAATTAATTTCGAAAATGTTTTTTTAAATATTTTTTAATAACACTGATTCTCCTAATATTTTGCTAAAACTTGCTTTTCATGGGTTGTCGATTGTTATGTGGCATTTTTTCAGTATCCCCATAGAGCAAAGAAGAGATCTTTATCGGAGTCATCTCATTTGGCACTGTGGCAGCTGCACATTTGTACTGATTGAAAGTATTAATAAATTCAGATAAAAGAATTGATAAGCAGCTATCCATCTTCAGATTTTTTGACATTAGGCACAGATAGGTTAGACCTGCAATTCCCCTGTCCACATTGTCTTTCCTTTTTAATTCTGCCCTATATGCTGACATTTGAAACAGCTGTTACAGCCTGAAGGCACAGAAAGAAAGATGTTACCAAGCATGGATGCTTTCCAGTCCAATCATATTTATTTTTGTAGAATTAGCGAATCTGTGAAAGTCTGCAGAGAGATACACTGATCAGTTGACTAAATCATGATTAGTGCATTAGAAAAACCTGCTTAATAACTCTTGTGCTCGTGGACTGAATGATTTAAAACTATGACTTTCTTCAGAGGGTAAAGATCCATTCACAAGCCTTACTTATGTGCTTGCAATGAACCTAGAAATGTAAACTGTGATGCAAACTATGCAATAGAAGAAACTGGAAGGCTGAAATCAATATACACAGTTTTTCCAAAGCTGGGCAAGTTCTCTGAGATTTGTCCTACAGCAACATGTTAGAAGAAATTCCATGTACAGACACAATCTTACCGAATATGGGGCTGGAATGTCAGTTATTTTGGGCTGTGTCTTTAGATCCTGAAAGAGCAAAGACTAGAAGGCATTTTAATCCAGACCATCTTTTCTGGCATAGCTAAGTCCTGTTGTCGAGGAAGTATAAGAGGTTACAGCCTGATGAAGACAATGATGACAATAACATATTGAAATAGACAGTAAGTGGATTTTAAGTGTTTGCTTGCTTGCTTATTATATGAGGCTTGTGTTGGCTTTTCCCATAAGTAGAAACAGAGACAGACAAGACGTAAAAGAGGACACAAATATACAATAAATGTTGTGGGGTAAAAAACCCAAACACTAGAATTTATTTCCCTTAAAAAAAATATCTAAAATTCCAGTTAGAAAGAATGAAAAGTGAATAGGAAACCAAGCTGATTGCTTGCTTTCAAGAATTCCATTTTGACTTTTCTACCCTTACTTGGTTTCAACCTGCCTTTGTAAGTGCTATGGATGGTTAGCAACTTAATATTTAAAATATAGCCCTAAAAGATGAAGGGCTTAAGAAGCAGTTATATCTTTGAGGTCTGCTTGTATTAAAAAATAACCTAATGCTTTGCTCTCATAGCTAATGGTGGCTCCACTCTATGAATTTTTAGCCTCACTATGTAAAATAGGGAAGTCTATTCTTCTTTGAACTGTATTTCTATGAGTTCTTTTATCATGTCAAAGCTACATCTTCCACTACATGGTGTGGCATTTGAAGTGTTGGAATATCTTCTCTACTATACTTCACTAACAATTGTAGTCTAAGGATAGAAGGCGTGAAGGGTTTTGTTTTGATGTGAATTGTGTTTAGATTATTACACTGCTTACCTGCTGAAACTTTGCCTTAATTTCTTATAAAAAATGTCTGAAAGCTTTGCGAACAAGTTTATAAAAATGTAGTTTTGGAACACTGCTTGTCATCTCCGACTTGTGATGTTTATGATTGACTTATGGACTCTCCATTCCTGCAGAATTTTACTAATGATACAAAACACACTTTCCAGATTGAATGAGTTCCGTCATGTCTACCCTGATTTTTTCTCACCACAGTTGTGCTAAATAGTAAATAGACTTGGGAAGCACAGTACGGTAGCTCTCTGAGAAAACTGGTGGAAGGTTTATTTTGAAGCCAAGTGCTTCAAACGTTTTCACATTACTGGTAAAATATTGGTTTTAATGTTGTATATTAAAAATATTATATATTTGGGGTGCTCTAGTATAATTATTTTCACATTTTTTAATTTGTGACAGGCAGAAGATAATGTGTAGCCCTTTCAAGAGGAGGGAGGCAGCAAGGCTTTTGCGAATGGTTTCATGGTAGTGGAAACCTGGATTTGTTGCTTCAGGCATTTTTCCCACCTTTTTGTTTTCCATTTCACAAAAAAATCTTACAGTTGTACAAGTGTATGCATTTTTCTCATGGTCATGAATCAAGACATCTGATGATCTATAGATTCACTTGATCTGCACTTCAGAGGTTTTGAGAGGGAGGAACCAGTATTCTCTTTTCTGGTCAGTTTACAGTCTTTCCCACTCACCAAAAAGAATTTTTAAAAATCGATACAGATATATCTCCTAAGACTGTAGTTAAAGTATCACTATAATCAATTGGCTTACAAGGTCAAAAGTGATGCATGTTTTCTGCAGGAGAGCTAAGCAAGCCTGTCAAATGGATAATGCATAGGTGTTATGTAAGGAAAATATTTGTGCAAGCATTGGCCAAATTCTTTACATTGTGAGTTAATAATTTCTAGTTTTCATAAATGAAAAGACTGAAATTATCTAAAAGGCCAAAACCTGCACTTCATAGTATGTATTGCCATTTCAGGGACTGGCATATTTGAAGTTCTGTTTCAGAAGAGCAGTACTGTCATCTTTCACAACCTGTATTGAGTTTCCTAATGCTGTGTGGTGCAAAGTGATCCAAAGTAAACCCATTTGTAATTTTGTTTGTGTAGTATGGTAGCAACCTTAGGATCCTGAGAACACATCTGATGTAATACATCAGTGCTAAAGAGATGCTTAAATGTTCTTGTACTGGATGCTGCAGTAGCTGAAGGGTGTTCAGAAGTATGTTGTTGCAGCTGCTGTTATTCTACTAATGCAGTCATACTGCAACTGCTTTCCAAGATTCTTGCAAGCTAATACAAACAATTAGGATCTTAATTCCATATTTTTCATCCAAATAACTATTTTTTTAATTGCAGCAGGTGTCCCCTCAAAAATTTGAAAAACTTAATCATAATGTTTGTTATTGTTTGCTAGATATTAAGCAGGAGTAAGCAAGAGGAGGTGAAAGACACTCTTCATCATAGAAAAACCCATCCCTCCAGCAATTCCCCAGACCTTACACAGAATTATTACGGATTATTGTTTTTAATTATATGGTCCAGTTGCTACTGTTTTTCCCTGTTCTCTGTATGTTTGGCTCCTCAGTAGGTCTTTGAACTGGAATTGTTGAGATAAGATCTGATGGCATTATAGAAGTGATGAAATTATTACTTTTTATGAAGGAAAAGTGGATTTCAAAGAGAAGTTACTGTTGCTAAGCTGGGTGAAGGTGTGGCTTTGTTGCAGACTTTGAACCTGCATGTTCATTAACAAATAGTTATATGGCTGAAAGTCTGTTGAAGCAGGCAAATTGCACCTTTTCACCTAGACACTGTGTAAACATGAATATAAAAAATACATGCAGTTATTCATAAAATAGCTGCAAATTAGGGCAACTTTCAAATATCTAGGCTTGTATTGGTGCTTTCATGGACTCTTATTCATATATTTCTCTCTGTTATAGTGTACATGGGAGACAGATATGATAGAATGAGAACTAAGGAACCAGAAGTATAGTATATTTCACTCTTAAAGATAACTTATTTTTCCTCTTTATCTTTTCTAAGAGCTAATGCCAGATCTGAATGATGTCAGATCTAGTGATGTCTGAATAACTGACATGTACAAGAAAGGAAAAAAATTTAACAGTGGGAGCTAGGGTATGATCTTGTGTGGTGCAGTATTTGCAGCCGCATTTAGAAGAGAAGCTGAAACCACTTTTGTTGCTACTGTGTTATGTTGTTAGGGAAAGAACTGCATACAAAGGAGAATGTGGTACATGTAGAGAATGACAATTTGGGTTTACCAAAGAAATTAATACAAAACTGTAATTGTGTTCATTAATATCCTCCCCTATTGGAAAGCGAAATAAGAAAAGACTGACGTTACAGAACTAGCACAAACAGTTTGCAATTATTAGCAGCCCTGCTCCTGTTGCATAGGGCTGTTTTCTTCAAATGTCCCTCCACGACATTTCTTCTGAACAGATTGTAGCTCTCACTTCGCCTGTGACTAATTGCCTAAGAATCATACCACTTACAATGTAGCTACCTTCACTCAACATGACAGAACTTTTGTCTTTGCAAGTATTGGACGAAACCATCCAACAAATTAACTATGTGCCTGTGAGTATTAATGTACATCACTTTCAGTTTTCCAGATAACAAGGCCTTTAATACCAGCCTTACAAGAGAATGTATAAGAGAAGGCCAAAGCATACCAAAGAATTAAATGCCTCATCTAAGATCCTGCAAACGTTTGCTAAAGCTAGTCTTGCACTGCCATCTTGATGCTAGTTTTCGTTAATATGCAGCTGCTCTCATCTTCTGTCACTGCAAACTAAGAGCAGTGATTTCCTTATTAAGGTCTATTCTGCTAGCTTGATGTCCTGAAATACAAACCCGTCATTGTTTATGTGTAATCAGTTAAATCAAATAATTTATTTGGTTCTTTAAGCTTTGAAACTAGGAATGATATCTGTGATTGGTGCCATTATGAAATATATTTGTGATTTTTCCCTTGTGTGTAAAAGATTTCATATAATTCACCAGAAGAACACCTTTGAGCTAGGAAAGCATCTCTTCTTCATTTTGCTTCTGTGGAGAGAGTGCTTGCTAAAATTATGGTACTAACTAGATAAATATCCCAAACAGCAAAGTACTGATAACCTCTTTGCTGAATATGTGTGGATGATGCCAGGGAGTGGCATCCAAGTGATGGAAAAGAGGAAAAGAGGTGTTTCAGACTCTTCTGACAAGGAGAAAATTTGATGAGAGGGAACTCACTAAATTACTGAAGTAGGCTTCTCTTGCGCTTTGCCTAATCCCAGGACCATCCATCCAAACTCACTGTGGTTTACTTAACAGGTTTCTTCTGCTAACTGATGTAATTAAACAAATAGTTCAATTGGTAGCAGGCTGCCTGAAGGTAGCGTAAAGACTGACACATGATAGCTAATGGAGGCTGCTAACGTTGCACAAGATGGCTGTGAAGAAAAAAGTAAAACAAAACCTATAAATGATGCCAAGAACTATGATGACAGCAAGTTGTTTAGAAATTGTTGGTCTGGATTGTCTGTGCAACTCTCTGTAAACAATGTTCAATGTCTTTAACTGTAATGATGACACAGGGTGTTTCATAAGCCTTTTTTTTCAGTCCTAGCCCAGAAGTGACCTGTGGTGGGCTGGAGAGGGGAAGGAGTAGAGGGGATGCAGGCAAGAGTAGGAACATTATTTTTAGATGATGGAACCTGCTGGAGATGTCAGAGCAAGTTAAATAGATGGTCATAGTAACTGCAGCTGCAAGCAGTAAAAGATCCTTTCACAGGAGATTTCCTTTCCCTGGCACTTACTTGGATGCTACTCTTGGGATGGGCCTGTCAATTTATGAAAATGTTACTAACAGTATGTGATCAGTCAAAGGAAAAAAATCTTTGTAAAAGCATTGGACTGAAGAGGACTGCTAAAACTCTAAATGGGATAGCAGGGAAGTCAAAACACTTATTTAATCTAAAGATTAAGGATAATAACCCTACCATTTCTTGTTCTGTTATCTCATCAATTCCTTGTGAAATCTGTTCCTCCAAAATTTGGGCATTTGGTATCTCAACTGCTTATGAAAGAGCAGGTGGTTGTAAGAAAGCCATTTCTGATCAGTCCACAGAACACATCTGCTACAGGCTCTACTTACAGTACACTCCAAGACAGACGTTCAAAAGAATGTATGTCTTCTCACTGGTCTCCCTGCCTTCGCTCCACTGAAAAAAGTTATACAGTTACAACAGATGCTTGTGCAGCTTCTGACAATTCCTATATTAGACACATTAGTTTATTGCCAAAACCAGAATTACTTGCTCAATGCTCTCCAGTAAAGGAAGTAAGCTGCTGTAAAGGGAATAGCTTTAATTATTCCTGGATTCAAGACAGGAGAATGCCATGAGGTATTATGCTTACGAGGGCAGTCAGAAGTCAGATTTCTCAGAAATTCCTGTTATTTTAATTTACTTCTAGGTTCTAGGACTATAAATCTGTTTTGAAACTTGAAGTTTAAATGGAGGTTTAAAAGAGGACATTCAACTTGCTTAAAATGCAAAAAGAAATCAACTCCCTGCTTAAAATGGAGAGCGATCCTATTCAATCTGCAGCGCAGTTCACTTATTCTTTCCTTGTTCCATTTGATTAATGAAAGCAATGTATTTTCTCTCCTTCTGCCAGTGATTAATACTTCTCTGCGCTGCTTTGTTTTTGGTGGCAGATTGCTGGGGGAGAGATTCCACAGTAAATTGTTTTTGATATCGAGTTTTTAACAGGCTCTGCCAGCCTCCTTGTTTTGTGAAGAATACTTCTCAGCCTCCAGTAGTGCATAGCCTGGACTGTGTCTGCTCTGAGTCTCTGTTAAAGAGAAGGGGAGTTTAGGAGAGCCCCTTTCAAAGCTCACTTCGCTCACTACAGCGGGTAGTGCGAGGTGAAGGAGAACAGCTTGGCTGCTGCGTCCTTCCCCGTGTCTGTGGGGCAGGCATGTGGGGGCAGCAGGAGTAGCAGGCAGACACTGAATCATAATTATGTACTGGCCTCAGTAACAACAATTTGTTCTTCCAGGTAAGTGGCTTGAGTTAAAGCCCTGATGGATGTTTGGGTGGGGAGGTAATATTTTGAAGCCATTGCTGTTAGTGACACAGACAAAAATTGCTCCCTGAATTCTCTCTGGGGGAAGTACTGCCTCCAGTACTGACTAGGTGTAATTCATATCACCTGGACCTTGGTGGTGAGTCAGGGCCTATTTTTAAATAGTATTTTGGACTACTGTCTACAGTAGTGATTCACATGGTGCCAAGGATGTTCCTGGATGTGGGAATGCAACCATCCATTCATTCCCACTGCCGTCTGTGGATGACTTCTAGCCGAAGCTAAATCTCCCAGATATCCCTGGGCAGAGTCTGGAGTTCAATACGAGCCAAGCAGTGACAGGCGGTTCATGCGCTGCTGACCGGTTTTGGAAGATAAGAGAGTTTAATAATATGGATGAGGGCTGCTATGCACGCGTTGGCCTCTATGCTGCAGAAAGGTGCATTCAAGGCAAATTCATTTTATTGAAGTATATCTTACAGAACCTTTTTCTTTAGTGGGCTTTTAAGGAATTGTTTTCAATTCCTTGTTTTTTACTGGTGGTAAACTCAAATGATGCTCAATTTCTGCTCATACATTAACTACAAATATATTTTTGACTCTGTTTGCTTTTACTTAAAAGTTGGAAAATGCATACTGAAGCATGTGCAGATGTAAAACTGGTGGCAGTTTGCCAGCGTAGCCTTTGATGTTGCTGAGCATGAGAGACCTACGTATAGGATAATACGGCTTTCCTTCTATGTATGTGATCAGATCCCCATGTGTGTGTTTTATTTTGTATCTTAAAAGCAATGTTTTACATTGCAGCCTCCAAAATAAAAATGTAAATATCGAAATTAAATCTAACACCTTGCCTTATGTATGACCTTCAAGGTAGAGTCAAAATAGCAAATGTGTTATTTTAGCAGGGCCGCTGAGACCACAGTCTGCAAAAATCCTCTTTGCACTTGACTGTGAGCTCCACCCTTTAAACAAACTCTTTGTCCTGGTTTCAAATTGAATTTTTCACTACATGAGTCTGATTAATTAAATGACAAGAGTAGCTTCAGCCAGCAACATGTTCTTCCCCTACAGCTCCTTGCATGGGGACCCTTTCATTCATTGCTGGCGAGAGCCTTTTTTCTTCTGCCTGGCCGAGAAGAAATCTGTATGATAGGAAGGACAGCTCAGCACCCAAACCCAGTCGTCACCAAGAGCTGCTTAAAATAACTTGAAATATAAATGGTTTCTCTTCATCATCTCCTTTCCTTCCAGTCATGTTTTTGTCAGCTGCATCTGCCTGAGAACCCAAAATTCAGACACAGCGTGACATTCCCCTACCTTCCACAGGCCTTTTACCCCCAGCTGTTGCTGTTGCTGCCAGCTCCATTCAATTAACCTCAACAGGAATGCAGTCATCCCTCTGTGGTTAATCCTGTTCAGGATTAACGAACTGTGCTTTAAACCAAGGGAACTGCTAGTAAAAATGAGGTATAACTTTGTTAGAAAATTGTGTACTGCTAATTAGTGAAGGTCATTTTAGGACTTGGCAGAATTGTGTTTAACTGGAGGAAAAAAAAGCCACAGAGTAAATATGTGGAGTTTGCTACTTTCTCTTCACTCTCGCTCTCTCTGTGAATGCCTTTTGTCACCAAGCGCCCTGTTTTCTGTCTCCCTCCCATCAGGTCACCACCACGGCATGTCACTGGGAAGCATGGAGCAGAGGAAGCAGTAAAATGAGGCCGCTTGTTGTGGAGCCACTTGTTTTTTCATTCTTTATATCTGAGTGATGAGCACTGTGTATAATGTGATTTATTTAAGTGTTAAAAAACAGGGATCGGTCAAAATACTGAGGTCATTGCTTCTTCAGTTACAAACCAAGAAAGTTCCTGGTATTTGACTTTCATGCTAGTCCTGGGAAAGTTTGCAGTCCTTCAGTTTTTTGGTAGTGCTTCTTGTGTACATTTGCCCAAAGGCTTGGGCGATACCTTAGATACCGTCAGCCTTTCACTTTCTGGATATCAAAAACAATCACAAGGGACACTTACACAAAGCAAAGTAACAAGGAACTTCACAAGAAAGTGACTGACAAGGCAGGGCAGTGACAGGGGAAGGGACAAATGAATAGCTGGTGTTTAAAAAGAAGATCAGAAAAGGCATCTCATCGCAGATTTTCACATTCTGTTCCTGTTTGGTCATAGAAAGCTTGGTTTATTACTTTAGAGTTCTTGACTCTTCCATTGTGGCATATTAAATAGTATCCATCCTGTAAAAGATCAGGTAAATATAATGATTTCCAATATTTCATGTCGCTTCACTGAAGGAGGTCTTATCATGAAGTAATGAATTACACAACTGTCATCCAGGTATTTTCATCTTTTATACCAAAAAACCTGTCATGTGCGATACTTAACTCTCTAAACCATGCTGCTGTAATTAGTTTTTTCTTACAAAAAACTACATGGGTCCTTCTAAGTTCTAAAAATATACTTCTGACTCTCCAAGTAAAAGATATCCATTCTGGGAAGGCTATATCTATAAAAAACAGATTGAGTCCAGGTTTCGAATGTAAAACTAAGTCTCATGACTGGAATTTTCATAATATGATACGAAAAGAATTTTCTGCACAATAGATTGCAATGGAGCAAATATCCACCAACCACAAAATATGGAAGTTTGTATTTTGCACATGTAAAGGGGGAGGAGCTGATACATTTGAGTCAAAGTTCCTCAAAGTGTTTTGGTTAAGTGCCAGAGCCAGCCAATGTGCTAGCACACATGCTTATGTTTTAGCATATGAGTATGGAAAATCAGCCAAGCACGAAAAAAAGTCACACAGTTATATTTGAGATGGTACTTTGTTTTTAATATACTCCACTGCTATATTTATAGATTCAAAAGAAAGTACGTCTTATCTTCCAATGTAATTACCACAGAGGATACGGAGCATGGGATTTTCAAAGCAGCCCAAGGAAATGGAGGACCCTGTTCTTAGTAGGCAGGAAAAGAATATGCTGAGGCTCTTTTGAACATGCCGATATCAAGCACCCGTATGGGAGCATTCTGTTACTTGATGCGGTTTTGCTACAAGTGAGCCAGCTGACGATGTTTTTGCAATACTAGGAGGCCTTATAGTATAGTGAAATATTTCATATCAAGTTCTCTTTTTCATGAGAAAGAATGTGCTTTCTAGTTTAGAGGGGGTGAGGGATGGGGGGATGTGTTTGGGTTTTTTTGTTTTTTCCTGGACAGCATTATGGGCCAAAAGCTCAATCCTTTTATATCAAAGGCAAAGTTTGATTTAAATGAGATTTAAATGAGACCAGAAAGCATGGGTGTGTGCTAAATCAGATATTTTAAAATGCATGCCTCTTGACATTGCGGAAGAAAAAATACGCTCATAAATAGTTGAGACTTGTTTGAAGTCATAGCACTTTTCTCTGTGGATCTATTTATAGTTTCAGGATAAGAAATTCTTATGCTTAGTAGCAGGAACTGATGAGTGAGACTTTTCACTTTTACTCAGAAGAAAAGCATGAGTTGTAATTTTCTGTTTCTTTAGCCTAAAGAAAATGCATGTATCTTATAACTGGGATATAAATTTAATCCTGCTTACTTAGGAGGACCTTAATCACACACTTGCAGGTTTCCCCTTGAATTACGGTATCTGTAGTACCCAAAGGAGCCAATTCTCACACAATGTTTTTCATCTGGGTTTGTCTTCTTGTTAAAATAAATCTTTGATTTTGCCAGTGGGAAAGATTACTCTTTAATATAATTTTTTTAGTATTTTTAATTTTTATTCTGTCGCTATATTAAGGCCAGGAACACAAAAGAATTATTGTGAATCCTGAAGTGTTCCCTTTTTTTGCTGCTGGAGTCCAGTTCCATACAATATTAGCAGTCAGCTTCTATGCCAAAGCCAAGCAGTGACAGTTGCAATAATGAATATTTGCTGCAGGCCACTGGTATGAAAATAGCACAGTGCTGCAAGCCTGCGTCACCAGAAACAAATCTTCCATTTGACTGTGACTGAACTTTCAGCTCGATTTTAGATCATTTATTATTGAAATAGTTCTTAAAGCACTGTCATAATATACTGTTAAGAAATGTTGATTCAGTCTTCAACGCATCAGTTCAAATGCCTTCTGACTTCTTTTTGGTGATTTGTTTTTTTCTAAAATCTCTTATACCTTTAATGCTCTATGTTGTATTTAGGGCACTAAACTGTGTACAGGCAGCAACACTGTAATATATTCAGACATGCATGCTTGTTTTAGAAGTTCTGGTGAGAAAAGGATTTGAATTCTCTCTTTGTAAGTTTACCTGACAGTTTTCAGAATGTTTTGCCCTGAAGTCCTGCAGACAGTTTAAAGTTTCTATGGGGAGGAGCAGCTTTACATCTTTAAATGTGCTATGGCTATTAGATGGTGAATTTTGATGGTTTTCTCGTACATGTTTTGATGTCATTAATGCATTTGCATTAGTGGAATATATAATGTATTGATATAGGGCACCTTTTGAAAGGTATATGAGCAGAATATATGCTCTGAACTGTGATATTTTTGTTAGTTGAAGAATACTGATGACATTTATCATTTTTAGTTTAATTTTTGTACACAATGCTGCTTTCATGCATGCATGTCTAAATACCCTAAAAAGGACCAGCATAATAGATTGTATTTTCACTTTAAAATAATTACACGGTAAAATATTAGATCAACATAGATATAGGAAGTCAAATATTTGAACCAGAATAAAATCTGTGGTTATTTAAGCTTTTTTTTTTTTTCATTTCCTCTGGAAAATAAATTATGATCTGTATTTTTCTTAGGACGAAATACTGACTCTTGCACTGCAAAGCTGGTAATGGTTACTGATGTACATGTCTAATTTCCTGCAAGATTAGAATGAGCACCAACCTTGCCATTTTCCTTCCCTCTCTCTGGTGCCATCTGCCCTCTGCCGTCCTTTTCACCAGGAAAGTACATTGGCTAGACCTACTACTGTACAGTAGTACCACGATGGAATTTTAAAAGCAGCGTTATTTACTGTTGTGAGTGGGCTTTTGAGGAAAATGATTTCACTGCAGCAACTTTCAACTGAAGGAAAGCCAACATCAACATGGATTTTCTGGGATGGGAAAGGAATGGCTAGTTAAATGTGTAATTTTGTGGACAGATCTACAAAGGCTTCATTTACCCATCAGTTTCTCAACAAAAGCCTTAATATTTCAAAAATATTATTTTTCTTTTGAAACATTATTGTCAATCTGTAAAAAATAATAAATAAGAACAGAATGTTCAGCAAGGTAACATCATTCCTTCTGCATTAGTATTTGACATCCCCAGTATCTTCAGGATATAACCACCTCCAGACTCACTCTCAGAAAAAAACCTCAACTTTGATTAGACTTTCAGTGGGACCTATTTTTTGCTGTATGCTTTAATGCCTGACAATATGATGAATATTGTGAATATTCACATGATAAACTTTGTTTCATGAATAATGATTTTTGAAAACCCTCTGGGAGAATATGTAGAAATATTATAAAATAGAATGTATAGAAATTAATAGGGCTTGAAGGGTACTATTCCCACTGACTGAAAGGGGAGCTTGCTCCTGCAGATATTTGTTCAGCCATTTCCAAGTTCTCCAGTAGGCAATATTTCTGGATCTCTGTGGGCAGACTGTTCTCAGGCTTTACAAGCTTTAATATTAGAAAGAATTTCCTGATGTCTAATCTAAGTCTCTCTTGATGTAATCCAGTAGTCCTTGTTCTATTAGGAGGGATCAGGGAGAAGGGTTTATTCTCTCATTTTTAGCTACCTTCTACAGATATGAAAAATGTTGTCAGTGTTTACTCTTCATCTTCTGTATTCACAGTCCATGTTTTCTAAACCTCGGTTTGTTTTGGCTTCCTCTCTCACAGCCACTCTTTTGTTGGCTTGCATTTGTATTGCTGCTGGATTAACAACAAAGCAAGTAATTTTTAATTTTTGACGTTGCAGTCTGCAGGTTGGACACAGAGCCTCCAGTGCTGATTAGAGGAGAAAAAAATACTTTATCTGCACTTTCGATATGGTGGGGACCTGTTTCATAACACGATGATATAAGAGATCTCTGTTTGTCTTGGTATCCACTAATGAAAGCTTTTTCTGAAAAACAAGCAAACAAAAAACCAAAGAAAACAAACCACAATTAAACAAACAGAAAAACCTCCCTAAAAAGTAGTACTGGGGCTGTGCTTCATCCTGTTTTCATAGATCGGGTTAATCCTACTGAGTGTGGATTCCTGCAGTTGGCTTTACTGAAAAGTATCTAACTGTCTAGACTGCTTCTCCAATGTGTTAGAATTGTTGTGAGTCATGTCTCTCAGTGTGTTTGCACTTGCTCCCAGTTTGCTGTTGTCTGCTAAGTCATTAGGCATGTTCTTCATTAATGAAGTTGCTGAACAGTATTAGTTTGAAACAGACCTCTGCAGCGTCATTTAGTTGTGTCCCTCCCGCGTCACAGCACATACTGAGATCTATAAGCAAAAGAATTGTTATTTTGCCTATTCTAATAGATGGCAATGAATAAAACATAGTACAGTTAGAGCACCACTAACACCAAGGGTAGTTTGAAACCAAAATGAGCTGTCTATGTTGGAAAGTACCCAATTCCAGGAATATGTCAGTAAAGTAACTAAGATTTCTTATGGGGGAAGCTGCTGCTCAGTAGGCTTAATGTGTCAAAATACAACAATGCAAAGGCAGAACAGCTCCTGTCCCTTCTTTCCTTCTGCTGTCCCTTGTTTGCTGCCTTCTCCACTGGCTCAGTGCTGGATCTCACTGTCCTCTACCCTGCTAAGTAATTAACTACCAAATGATACTGCCATATCCAAATGTGATGTACATATTATTTAAACCACGGTATCATTGTGTATTTTCTCTCTCTTGGATTTGAAAACTACTAAAAAAGCATGAGTTGTTAGATGCAGGCATTAGGCTTCCAAATAGATTTAGGTATATAACATGCTTACAGTTTTTCCAAATATACCACTGATACACACGATGCAAATCTTGTTAGTGTTTGTTTAGGTTTCTGATAAAGAATGTTTTATATTTAATTACTGCTATTAGTATGTACTGTTATTATGTAATAATGGATAACAGTAATGCATGGATACATGTATATGGTGTATTAAATCATGGCCTTCATTTAATATTAGTTTTGGCTAATATCAAGTAAAGTATCAATTTAAAGTTTTATTTTATCAGATATCAAGAACAGAAAATGATGTTATTTTTAATTTTATTAGTACAGAATGTTAAAACTTTAGCTTGGCTACTCAATCAGTGTAAGTATTATGCAGTACTATGGCAGTTTATGCATCTGAAGTGCTACGTATAAATTTTTACTGCCTGTTGTACTGGTAATTTACACAACCCCTTTTAGTAGATAACCTTTCAGTTGTACGGTGCAGTCTTAATGACCTGTCTTTTCAGTTTACAAATTCTGTATTTATTGGGTATTAGCAGAGTGTAGGAGATGGAATACATGCATTTCAATACATAGGAGTACCGTGTTCTATAACCACAGAAAATATAAACAATAAGGTCAGATTTAGTTCATTACCAGTAGTCAAACCATTGCCCGCACGATCCGGCTCTCTGTGTGGTTACAGCATTAGGATGCAAAACAGGCAAATGCCAAAGGTCACAACCTATTTGTTTGTTTTTTTGTTTCCATCTCCTCTCTTTGCCCACAGATGCTACCACAGAGACACCAGCAATATCAACGACAACAACCGTGGAAATCCGGAAGAGCAGTGTCATGACAACTGAGATCACCTCTAAAGTGGAGAAACTCCCCACGACAGCCACTAGCAGCACCACATGCCCTTCCGTTGAGACTGAGGAAGAAAAAGCAAAAAGACTGCTGTACTGTTCACTATGCAAAGTTGCTGTCAACTCTGCCTCACAGCTGGAGGCGCACAACAGTGGTGAGATGGAGCAGTGCTTGCTTGCTTCCTTTTCTCCCTTCTGTCTCACGAGCTCTGCAATTATCTTCCCCTGAATAGATTAGATCTCTTGCAGCAGGAGACAAAGAGGTGGCAGAAAACTGGCAATTACATGGAATTCATTAACTATTAAAGAATAAAAATGACAGGCAAAGATGCTTTCATAAAGGGGAAAGAAAGGAATTTTACTGCATGCAAGTTACCCGTTTTCTTACATTTTAGCTTTTGCAGCTTCCAAACCTTATGGAGCTAAATGACAGCTCATGTTTCATTACCCTTGGTGTTCAGAGTTTGCATACTTTTGTTTGTGCCAGCTAGCAAACTGAGTATGAATGCCATTAATTTTGGTTGAAATCTGACAAATTAAGGCTGAAAGAGGGAGTGTCAGTCAGTCAGAGTTCAATGACGAGAGTTAGAATTCTTAGCTCCATATTGTCTGTTAATAACTTGTTAAAATTGTGTATATTTTTGCTTTGTTTTCATCAACTGATAGCAACTGCTGCATGAGAGTTGAACGGCTAATTGCTTACCTCCGTCTTAATTTTTAAGCCTTTTCTTGTTATTACAGCTAGTGGCATCAATAAGTTCGAGTAGTAGAGAGCCATCGTTCACAGTCACTATTTTAAGCATCTTATTGATTGGCTTTGTGGTGAGAAGGGTTAAAAGATCTTGAGATTTAATATGGTAGCAATGACCACCTATAACGGTCCTACAGAAAAACTCCTGATTTTGGATGTCAGGGGTTACTTATCAGCAGGGGAAACAGGCAGAGAACCTTAGGTTTGAAACGTAGAGACAGTGGTGATATACCTGAAGCAAGATGATCAATGGGTTTATGATGTAATAAAAAAAGAAATAACTTTGGCATGTCTGTAGAAACCACTTAAATTTAAACAGAAATGATAATTTGTTGGTATTCATGAGAAACAAAGCCTAATCAGTTTTGAATGCTGTGTTTGCTATATGCTAGTTCTTCAGCTGGTGAAAATTCAAGTTCATAAAGCTGTACCTATTTAACCTATTTAACTTCACGTGAGGGTTAGACTCTAAACGTTTTTCTCATCAAGATGAGAGCCACAACATTATTCTGAATACTTAAACACAACCCTCCAAGTTTTTGCTGTCTATGCTGATAAATTGTGCATGTCCTCACACACATACATGCTTGTAAAAGTGTTCATGTGGATGTGTACAACAATTATCAGTGGAACACTAATTCTGTACGCGGTAGTAGTCCGTTATTATCACAGACTACCTGTGTGGAAGTCAACAGTGTAAAAAATTGTTCAGTCTGAATAAAGGTAAAGCAACAGGACACTGTTGTTTTCTATGCAATCTTTATTTTAATAAAAAATGCAAATGCATTTTTCTTACATAGAAGTTTCTCACATATTTTGGTTTCTTTCCAGGCCGTTAATGATCCATAGGTTGCTGCCGGGAACCTCTGCCTCTTTTTTGATTTGGAGACTAATTAGTTAATTATAGATTGAAGTGTAAGCTACCTAATGCATACTGTTTATCAATCCACTCAGGAGGACTACAAATCAAAGCCAACTACATCTTTAATAGCTAAATTACTCTTCCTTTGCAACTACAATTCAGGTCTTATTATCAGCAGGAGTTAATGAGAAAAGTCACACCCATTTAACTTCACGTCAGGATACCTGACTGTGCCACTACTTACTGGTGTGTCTGCTTTGTTCTAGTGCATTATCTACAGATATGTAATATAGTAATTAAATATCAGATGTGAAATACTGTTACATTGGTATGACTTTGATACAGACAAACAGAGGCATATTCCAAGGACAGCACATGGCACCAAGCTGAGGCTCATAAGATTTTTCTTTTGAAAAGAGAATAAAACAATGAATGCAACCAAATTGCCAAAGTTGTTTCTGTTTCCCATTTCCAATGTCTCCAGGGACTAAGCACAAAACTATGCTGGAAGCTCGGAATGGAAGTGGAACCATAAAAGCCTTTCCTCGGGCAGGCGTAAAAGGCAAAGGACCTGTGAATAAAGGGAACACAGGCCTTCAGAACAAAACATTTCACTGTGAAATATGTGATGTGCACGTAAACTCCGAGACACAACTGAAACAGGTACTCAGCTAGCTTGCAGAGTGTGAATCCTTGGCTGTTCTTTGTTTTCATGGTGATAAAGTCCCAACACAATCAGCATGTGTCGGTTGAACAGTTCACATCCAAATGGAGCTTAGAGATTTTACCCTTTGTACTTGTCTTTCATGTTGTAAGTTTTCTTTTGGATATGATTTTACCTTGTGCAGAATATATTCTCTCAAAAGCTCTTGATTATATATATATATATGTCTTAAAGAGTTATAGAAGCTGTAAGCTGCAACATAGTACAACTGTCTTTACACTACTATAATTGTGAAGAGCTAATAAACTGTGCCATTTAGCGCATATTTGCCTTGACAAAGATGTGGAGGTGGATGCAGCCAGTGTTTTCAGAAAACACTGAATAACCTGCTCAGAAATGCAAGATGGAGAGGATCTGTAATATTTTTTTTATCAGTGCTACTCTGTAACTGAGAAGCGTGACCTCTAAATTGCAATTACACTAAGTTATGTTCAGTCATTCTTCAGATGAACAAAGTCTTTGTTCTGAAAAACAGTTTAATTCCATATGCCTTTTGGAATTAAATACTTGTTAAGGACCTTTACAAGAATGAATTAAATTCTGTAATGGACAATAGCAATACTTGTCTTCTACTTTCAGGAAAAAAAAATATCCAGTTCTCTGTCTTTTTTTGCGAGAACTCTCTTGAGAATGAAAATCAAAGTAAAAATATAGCTCTGAAGAAGGTCTCTTACATTGAATACTGCAATAAAGTCTGTGCAGAAGGATTTTTGTAAAATCTCATAGATTTTATGAAGAAGATTATGGATTTTGTGGGGTTTTTTTCACTGTCAGTTTGATATGTAACCATCTTTCAGCTGAAATCTTATAAGGTGGTCTAGGCTTCTTAGGGTTTTGAACAATTTTGTGACCTTTTTCCCCCCAAATAGGGGATGCTTTAGTATCTAATATTCTTCCAAAATTTTCTGGATGCTTTAGTATCTAATATTCTTCCAAAATTTTCTATCAGCAGTGGATTGAATTTGATGGGTGCTTTATAGAGACAAGAAGGAAGTTTGCAAAGGCTTCTATCTTTGACCTGATTCAGGTCCTGTTGAAGTTAACAAAGGTGAGAAAATAATTGATTACAGTGGAAGCAGAGTTCAACTGAGCAGAGTGGAAAATCACAGTCCCAATATGTGATGCACAAAGGATCATTCAAATTGGAACAGGGCCTGTTCCCATTCGTTATTGAATTAGTCAAAGTAATGCTGTTGTAGAGAGCAGTAGTCTTCAGTACTGGAGCATCCTTGTGTAAAGCAGAACCTGAAGTGATGTATTAATGAAATATCACTCTTCTCTTCCCCACCCCCCCAAAATGCATTTATGTATTTTAACAGCACATAAGCAGTAGAAGGCACAAAGACAGAGCTGCTGGGAAGCCACCTAAACCTAAATACAGCCCTTACAATAAAATCCAGAAGGGAACACATCCTCTAGGGGTAAGCCAATCACCTTTTAATTTTACTTTTATTTTAACCCTGCTGAGTAGGGTTTTTAGAAAATGTTGAGAAATGTTTAAAATGAGAGGAATAATGTCAGCAATGGAAGCATACAAGTGTCCAAATGAGCCCATGGAAGCCCACAAGGGACTTATCATATATTTTGATAGGTGTGGACTACAACCTGTGGGTCCTCATTTTTGTAGCTACTCTGAATATCCTCAGAAAAAAAGCTTGTTTCAAAGACCATTAGAGAGCAAGAGACAAAAGAAGCATCTGGATGTCAAACAGGATTTTTGCAGTTTTCACCAAGGACAATAGTGATTAAATGACTAAATGAAACTCTATAAAACATAAAACCTTTATTCTATCCTTATTTAGAAAATTATTCAGATAACAATTGAAACAATTTTTTTAAAAATCCATCTCGGATTTCATTCCACTCAGTTTCAGGATGGTTCTGGTCACATTTTCGACTGCCAGGGTAAACTATCTGATACACAGTTCTTGCTAGCTACAAAAGCAGAGAAAAAAGTTTACTTTTTTAATAAAAAACCCTTCTAGGATCCTGTCATTATTTAAGAAACAGCTTATGTTTTGGGTGGGATAGTGAAACATCTGACATTTATCTCCATCAGATAAACTGCATGGGTTTTTTTATGCTCCGTGGTGTTTTGTAAGGGTTTATAGATGGTTTTGGCAGTGAGAGGGTGTTGATTCATTTGCCTCGTAGAGATTAGTCACATATGCCTTGACCGTGTTCTCTAACACGGCAGAATATGGAGCTTTTTTTCTGTGAAAATCCAGTCCTCTTTGAGTTGAATTCAACCTTGTTGGGGCAGCCCTCACGATAGGTATATTCATGCACGATTCAGTTGAGTTTTTCAGTAATCTACCAGGAAGTCCAAGGTCTCCAATACATATAAGCTATACTGAAAGGAATAAAAACATGTAATGAGGTAAGTAGGGTATGGAATCACTAAAGCCTTAGTGATAAGCCAGGATTATTATTCCATTATGAAATTCATTGTTTCTCTGGGGATGAACATAACTATAACATGGCTGTTGCTGTTGTACACAGTTCTCTGTTTACCAGTGGTGATTTCTGAGAACTCCAGCCAAGGATCAAGGCCGTTTAGTAGCTGCAGAGACAAATAAAGGCAACGTGTCCTTTCCCTGCTCCCTCACTACCAGTTGCTCACAATATACAGGGCAGGCCAGAGGTGAGCGAAGAGGCAAAGGGGATTTAAGAAAAAGAGAATGAGTTAGCAACAAAAGAACAGATATGTGTAGCAGAATGGAGGCTACACTGAGAAAGGACAAAAGCAGTTCTCCATTTAATCTTTTTGGTTCAGAATAGAAAAAACCCAAAATTGCTGTCACTTGAAATGCAGAATGGCACAGCAACAATCCAAAGATGTGCTAATTTTACTTTGAATGTAAACGTTTTTGATGAGCTCTAGACTTTTCTTTACTCTCTGTTAATTTTTCAAGTAATTTGATGTACCTTAGTTTACTTCATTGGAGATGAAACAAATAATGACTACTTTTAATGTTGACCTGTGTGTTAATTAGTACTTGCAGAGAGGTTTGAAATGAAGGTGCAAAGTAATGTATATGCTAAATAATACTAGTTTTGCAGCTATCTTGATATCAGAACCAGGTTGATAAATTAAATGAGAAGCTATCTAACTTCTAATGAAGTTCCTGATTCCTCCAAGAATGGCAACAAAATCCTAGCCTTTTAATATAAACACTCACATAAGATCTTTCTTCTTTGTGACAAAAAATGTACGAGCATCACTGAAGTTTTTTTCTACAGAATTTAGAAAAAGCACATACTACATTTTCATAGCTTTTTTAGACCAAAAACTTTCCAATGCTATGTTTTCAATATCATTTGTACTGCTTTGTCTGGTCTAGTTTTGCAGAGAAGGAAGCTTTATGAATTCCCACAGTACTATTTGAGAGTTTAAGAAATCTTGTAATGTTGGAAGTTACTTCAATTTCTTCTAGCCACAAATGTCCAGCATGCATAAAATAGTACACTGGAAAGAAAGAGGTTATCGGGCATTAGATAGTCCAAATTTTCTGCAATAAAATACCACTTATGAAAAACATCCTTCACTGGGAATTCTACACCACAATCAGACCCCTGTTGTTTTGGCTGGGGTTTTTTGTACTTTGTACTCCAGGGGTTTTCTTATCTGTTCTAAACAAGGCTGAAAAAAAGTTTTTACTGAAAACTGTAAGGAAGGAGGAAAAATTCAAATGCTTAGCAAGGGAAAAAGACAGCTTGGATCAGTGAGTGTAACACTGATCAAGGAAAAGATCAGATCATTGCTTTTCTAAGGCACCATCAGGTATTTTGTATCTACCATCCATTATGTTTTCCCAGAATTACAGAATCTGGTCCCCTCTTAGTATCTCTCCTAGAGCTTTAAAGGACCTTGAGGTCAGCAGAGTTGTCAAAGGGTATTAAGAAAAGTAAAAATCCTATATCCATCTGGCTGGTAAAGAACCAACAGATTTTTTTTGAATATGGTGATAGTGTAATGATGAAACTCGCTGATGGTTCATGCCAGACTACTCCTGTCCTTACTTTCTATCACTCACCAAGGTACTTTTGAATGGAAAGTAAACTGTGTTTCCCTGTGAGTGAGAAGTGTCCATACTTACAGGTTGACAACAGTATGGTACTTATATTCATATTCTGTATATTCAATACTACATATTCCAGTTTATGTTCTTTGCAAAGGGCCTCAGGTCATGCCAGGACACAGACCCACCAAAAGTCCATCAGAGCCAATGGGAACTTTGTCAGTGGATGGTTTCTATTCTTATCTCAGAGTTATAAAACCAGAACAATAAAGGTATTCAGGCTCCTGGCTTCTCATTAGAAACCTCAAATCCGACTGAAATCTGCAGAAAACTATATAGACTACGCTGATGTTCATGTGTATGCTTACCAAATGTAAATTCTCTTAAATAATAGTGGACTTCTATGAGTATTTTCAGTCAGTCTGGGAGAAGCTTGAGGTTTTTGGTGGGTTTTTTTGGAAACTCTGAGTGAGGAGTTTTTCAAATTCTATTTGGTAGTGCACAAGACTCATGATTTAAATGGTTTTAAAGCAGAAGCCTCAGTGACAGTAACAAAAATAGCACAATTTGGCACCATACTAAATGATATAGGCAAGAGTTTTTCATGACAACATTCTAAAATACCTGCCACTTTTTCACAATCCTTGTAAGAATGAACAGTATCTCAGTGAAAAACATGTGAAGACACAGCAAGGTGACATAGGACAGCACTCATCAAATTCATCACTTTTTGGAACATGTGAAACATTAGGAGATTTTCATAACTGGTGCAAGATAAGCTTTGTTTATTTGCTTGTTGATAGAGGCTAGAGCTAATAAAGAGGAGCTAACTGGAAATCTTAATTTTAAGTAGAACTTGCATCCTAATGATAAAACCAAAAGTACCTTCTTAGCCAGACCAGGGAACAGCATATGTTTTCACTCTGCTGTTGTCTCTATCCTAAAGCTGTCCAGATGGACGTCTTTTAATTGATGGTTAATTCTTCCTTATTTAATTCTCACAGGGTACATGCAGCTTTACTTTGGCACAGATTGCCCAGCCCCTTTTTAGGTTTGCTTTGATTTCTAATCTCATATTAAATCAGAAGTCTCAGTGATAAGGCATGAACATTGGAAACTCTTTGTCCCCAGCCAAGTCCTGCTCGCTCTTGTCCAATGTGCGAGATCACATCTCCTGTCGCAAGCCTACAGCTTGTAGAGTCACTAGCCACCACCAGGCCTCTCTTACTTGATTTTGCACTTATAATCTTAAGTCAGGCTCCCTGTCGTGTAGATAATATGAACAAATTATGTCTCTCTGTTTGTTTGTTTTCTCTCTTCCCCACAGGTAAAATTAGTATTTTCAAAGGAACCTTCAAAGCCGATGGCTCCACGAATCTTACCAAATCCGCTAGCAGCTGCAGCAGCAGCTGCTGCTGTGGCTGTGAATTCCCCCTTCAGTCTTCGCACAGCCCCAGCAGCCACCCTTTTCCAGACTTCAGCACTTCCTCCAGCACTCCTACGACCAGCTCCGGGGCCTATACGGACCACCCATACTCCTGTGCTGTTTGCTCCTTACTGAACTCCAAACAGGAATTAATTGTACTGCAATAATTTTTCGAATCAAAACAAACAAAAAAAAGAAAATCAAGAACATTGAACTATGCAGTGTTTATTTATAGTTTAAAGTATATATGAAGAGCCAGGACTTTTGATAGAGAACTGAACAAATTCTAAAAGGGGGAATGGGCAGTATTTTCTCCAGATGAGAACATTCCTCTTGAGTATTGATCGTTTTAGAACTGATCTCCAGCATTGAGTTGTAGTGACATATAAAACTTATGAAGCCTTTTGACTGTGCTTTTTGGCACATATTTCCCTGCAATGTCTTTCCTGCTTTATGAAACAACTTACAATTTGTCTAAAGGGCATTAACTGGTTCCAATGTACATAAAATACTTATTCTGTAGATTAAAGAAGAAGAAAAAAACAGAAACACTGTGAATAGTAGTACCCTTACCAATCCTCCTGCCAAATCAGCAGTTACTGGGTATTTATCTGAACAAAAGTAGATACAATAGATGTCTTGTAAAACAGTAGTATTGTGTCTCTATCTATGCCACTAGGTTTCTAACTGAGTTGCAAAAGATAAAATGAACAAATTATGTCACTTTGGTAAGCAGTCAAAAATGATGACAATAATGTGGAGCTGTTCCTGGTAAGCAAAAATTGTGTTCTTCACCTGCAGAAGAATGGGCATGAAGATAATCTATGTTTAGGACAAAGTAAATGATGAAGAAGATTTAGTGGGGGGAAAAAATAATCCAGATGCTGTACACAGAATAGGTCAAACTTTTGTTTAACTGAGAACATATGTGTACAGTGTGTGTATATTCAAAAGGTATAATACATACAGGATAGATCAATGTTTAGGGCATGCCAGTGGACAGAAAAAATACACTCTTGTCATGAAACAGACCTGACACCTCGGTATTGAGCAGAGGGAAAACACAAATGGGTTATGCGTAGTCATAACTAGCAAATGAAAAGCAGGAGAGAAAACCTGGCCTCTTTTAAGTCAGTATAAGGTTCCTCCTGACTGCAGTGTAGCCAGAATTTCATCTCAAGAATGGCACATATTCTTTTTATATCACACCAGTGGGAGTGTCTGTAGATACAGGTAACATTTTTTGCAATAGGCTTAGTCTTAGAAACAGATTTATTCTCTTGTTTTGTTTTCTACTGATGTGATATAAAATGTCTTGAATACCTATAAAATGTAAACAGCAACACGTGAGATACATATTATGAAATAACTGCACATCATGGTTTGGAACAAATACAACCTTTAGGATCTGAAGGGACCCTTGAATTCTGTAGCTGACCTTTATGTATGGACAGCTTAAAGCCTTATATATTTACTGTGAGGCTTAAAGGGGTTGACTGTGTCCCTTTAAAGTAAGATTTATCAGGGGTATATATAGATATATTGTATATATGTTAGAGTAAGAAAAATAACTTATAAACAGAAAATCTACTATATAAAATAATTATATAACCATTGAGTTTCATATGTGGGTCATTAAGTGGTAAGTAACAAACAGCAGAGAAAAAAATAGACTTCTTAAATCTGATTCTTGCTGCCTGCTTTTTCCCATAGGGAGCTGAAAAGTATCTATTAATATTATGGAGTGCGCTGCTGAGTCACATACGACCACTCTGATGTGTAGCTAAGTGAAATGCCTTCCATACATTTAGGAGGAATAAAATTTAAAAACATAATTTCAGTTTAGATGGGGAAATTATTTGAAAGATTTTATTAAAAGGTAGTAATGCAAAATATTGACCATGTGGTTGCTATATGATACTGCCTGTGGTTAATATGGACAGTTGGGAGAGGATGGGAATATACAGCACTTTTGACTTGCAGTTCATCAGTGAGCCTTCCATATACATTGGCATTTGCCATTTTTTAAACCTCTCTGCATTTAGATTTTATAAAAAAAATATATAAAAAGAGAGAAAGAAGAGGTTCCATGGATGTCTGAGTCCAAAGAATTCCAAAGAGATGCATTTATTTATCTAAAAGTATTAAAATAAGTTCTGTATTATGTATTTGTATTTAATCCAGTTTATTTGCAAACATTTGTGCCTTGAAATTAAATGGGCTTTTGGTTATGTTTAATTCACTTCTATGTAGCCATGAAAAAGATGAGATAGTGATTTCAGGGCTGGTTACTAGCTGGGTTGCTTTGGCCAAGTTTCCAAAACAAGAAGAGTATGAGTAAGTTCCTGAAGCCAAGTTTAGGCACCTAAATAACTAGGGGCTGACATTTAAAAGGGCTCCCTACTCTACAGCTCCCAGTAAAGAGGCAGTAAACAGGGCAGCCTTCAAAACCTGCACCTAACACTCAATTGAGAAAATGTTTCCATTTATTTGGGTACATATAGTGTAGTAAGGTTCAACTCCTCTTTGCAAAATCTTGGCCTTAGTCTTTTAAGCCTGCTTTCAACCGTCCATCTTTTTGCAGATTCTAGTGCCATTGCCAGCTGTGTTCGGATTCCTCCTTCAATAGGGCACCAGTTTTCAAGCTGTGCTCCATGAACCACCATTTATCTCCAGAGCCTTTTGTCATAGCCTGTGTAAGAGCGAGCTTGCTAAACGAGCGGAGGAGGACTGGCATTTTGGGGAGGAAGAAGGTCTGGGCAGGCAATCTTTTCCCCATGAAAAACACGTAGATGGGCAAAGAGGAGACCCGTAAATATCCTGTAGGCTCTTATGCATGGCCTTCTGGTGCATGGACACCTGCTGTACATCCTGCCATGTTGTTGTGATGCCATCAAAATCAACAGGCTGATCCTTGCCAAAATGTGGCCTGTGGCATGTATGGAGGCACAGTACTAAGGGCAGAGTTAATACAAGTTTTCCTAGAAATAATGAGTGTCATTCCAAGTACTTACATCAGCTAATTTGCAATGACACCTTCAGTTTTCTTGGACCTCTTTTGTCACAGTGCTCTATGGAACAAGTTTTTGTTCACATAAGTCTCTTTTAAATTTCAGCTGTAAACAACAAACTCAATTCTTTTTATGTCTCTTACTACCTAATAAAGGATAAAGCCTAAATGTTAGAACGTATAGTGGATTTTCTGTGCCTTGCTGTTCCACCCCCTCTTGGTCAGTAACAAGTCAACGCACCTGGGATGTCAGCACAAGAGTTTTAGATTGTATATATGTCAAGGAAAATACTGGCACAGCAATCTGAATGGGTAAGGAGAGCTTCCAGTCAAGGGCGCGTCCACAGCAGCTGACAAAGGAGCTAGCAAACAGAAGACACTTTACACCTACTTGTCAATACATCCAATATGAAAAGCCCTATAAAAGAAAAATATGTCATCATATTTCATATTACAGTAACACTCCAGGGCCAAGAGGAAGCCTAAAGCACAAGGAAACAGATCATTTCATCGAAGACACAGTCACTCTATGGAAGAACAGTGTGAAATCAGCCTGCAGGGAAGTGGCTGGGTATGAACTTGGAAAAACACATAGGTTCAGGGATGTTTTCTTAAATTCTATACAAAGTGTTAAAGAATGACTTTTCTGTTCTGAACCGAAGAGATGGTATTTTTGTGGGAGGGTTATATATATTTATATTTTTATGCTATCTGCATTTTTCCAACTATCTCCAGCTTCAAACCTTCGTTCTGAAGGATCATCATTGCTTTGAACCATGAAATCGGTTACCTTCTTGAAAGCTGCTGTAAAAGCTGATGTGAGAGGTCAGTAAGAAAATGGTATAAATATGATGATCTAAAATGAAAAATAAAATGAACTGGCCATGTCAAGGAATATTGTATTTGAAAAGCATACATCTTTATTTTAAGATGAAGTTATATAAAATTAAGAATAGCTAAATAAAGTTAATATAAGTAGAAGAATTACATCTGTCATTTTAGTACTGGAATATTACAATCGGCTCTGTATTTTAGAAGATGAAAAGGCTTTTTAGATGATGAATCAATGCAGGGATGCTATGGGTAAATTTACTGTCTCACACTCATTATCTTCCAGTTATACCAGGAATACCATAACTGAATGGACCTGCCCTTAGTCACTTCTAATCCCCAAAGATACAGTAGAGTATTAGCCCGATATGCCCTGATAGCTGAAATCATGATTCTTAGAAGCCCCTGCTTCTGCCTTCTGCTCCCAATAAATGCATAGTTTTTAGAGTCTCCTCAAAGCATCTTGGAGAATTTCTATCTTAATATCTCTTATTTTTTGCAAAAAACTAATGTCATTTTATGAACATAAGACCAACCTTGGGGAGCAAGACCTGAAAAGGTTTCTTCATGGTTACAACATTCTTGTGGCTAAATATGAAGCACAGATACCCAAATTGTTTGGCTGCACGAATCTGTTTGAAAACATGTGAAGTTGAAGCCTAAATCACTTTATGAGGAATCTGATCTTTTATTAACATAGGTGTCTGAATTCCCATTTTTAAAACTGACTACAGCACAGTTCAGGCTTCGGGGCTCTAAGCACCTAAAGCTCACAAGAATATAACCATGGGCTTCCTATTTACCTCGGTGCATGTGAAAATGTGAGCCTATGCTCTGTAAAATATTACAGATATTTTACATCGTATCTTCCTCTGTTCTCCTTGTTTATCTGTAAGTGCCGTTACTTCAGTGCCAGTGAATCATACAGAAGCTTCTGTGCTGGGATTCAGCGCATGACTGAAAGAAGTAGTAATACTGATAAATCCTATATTAAAGTAGTTGAGATCTCAAACACACAGTTAAGGGTTTAGCCAAGGACAAGAGCTTTACGCCCTCTCACACCTACAGGTTTATTAAAATTCAGGACCATTTGGGAGTAAATGTAACTATCTGGAGGATGGTTATTACGTAGCCTGATCTGAAATGTCAGGGGCTGAAAGAGTCTGTGCTCCAGACCAAAATTAAGAATACTATGAAAACCATAATTCTTTTAACCCTGGGACTCCTGAAAGCACTTGCAAAGATCTTTGACTTCAGTAGAGGCAATTTTTTGCCCTGAGTGACTGAGGCCTTTTGCAGTCATGCTGTGTACTGCAATTAGGTGTCATTCAACTCTGATTCAGTATTGATATATTGATAAAGAAACTCAGCTGAACCTGAAACATGATTAGTGGCTGCCTAGTTCCTATGATCAGCTTCATGCTGGGATGATGCTTGGGTGGTGAAGTAGGAAGAGTCAAAAGAGTCAATGTAAAGAAACTGGTAAACTAATTTGATCCCTTTTCCTCATGCAATGTTCTTTTATGGAACTTAGGAGGCATTAACAAACTGGGACTTTCAAGAGTTCCTGGATAAAACATAAGGTTTTGAAGGTCATGAGATCTTAACTTTAAAAATAATTTTTATAAGATGATGAGAAAGACCCAGAAGACTTCATTTGGCTTAAGTACTTCAGTGACTTTGTAGCAATGGTCTTCACACTAGTAACACTGTCAGCATGTTGACATTTGTGTTGTTCACACCAGAAATTGAATATTTGACAACCATAATTAGAAACAAGTGTAGTTATTGATTTTCATTGCATAAGCATTGAACACTCAATTACAGGACACAAGAATTTTCCTTGGAAATCCATGCACTCATGTCTGGTCATACCAGCCAAGATACCACTTCATCTTGTCAATACCTGGGTGTCCAGAAAGGATGTCCATATTTTTTACTTGTTTTCGTTACTATTCTATTTTTATTCTATGTTTCTTTATTCATAGTTTCATGTCTCATATAAATGAACAGAATCCCTCAGTTTAAATATGCGCTTAAGAAGTTAGTATTCATCAGGCCTCCTGTTGGATCATTTGATCAGAGTCAATAAATTGAATAAAAAATTTAAAGCAGCAATGCCATAGTAATAGTAATATATTATGAATAGAGGGTATATGTATACTACAGTGCTCTTTACCTAATCTAGTCAGAGTTTTATGACACAGACACCTCTTTAGTCTTTCAGTTTCCTGAAATGTTAAATCTTTTGGGATTCTTCAAAGGTTTAATTAAATGTAAATGTTATTACTTATGTTCAGTAACAATAGCTAGGTATTTCTGAGTGCAAAGGCAATAGAAAACAAGATAAAAAACATAAAATACTTTGTCACTACAAATGCCTGCAGCATTTGTTAACAATTTCAGCCCTTACTCTGCTTGCGGCTGGTGGCTGGCATTTGCCATGGGAACAGTTCTCATTGACACATGTATCAGGTGAAAATTGTCTGCTCAAAACACAGTCTTCCAAGTGCAGATGTTCTTTTAGGGCACAAAAAAAGTGAGAGATGATAGCATATGGGCAAAGCTATGCCTTTATAACAGCCTGTTATAATTCCTTCAAAAGTGCCCAGTGGCTCAACAGGAAGAGGCAGCACCCCACAGTTCCTACTGTGGTCATTCTGTCCTATTTATAAAACAGAGGATGTCAATTTGAAAAAAATCCTGATTTGAGGATTTTTCACAAGTGCTTCATTTTGGGGGATGGTGTCCCCCCAAAGTGTAATCTTTCTTTCAGACATATTTTAATATAGCCTTGTCCATGACATTTTTGCCAGTCAAACTGCTGCCTGAATATGTTTTTTCTATCAGAATAATACCGTGAAAGTAAGTTTTGGTACCCAGAAGGAGCCCTCAAGAACAAGAAAAAAACAAACAAAAAAATGTAATGAGTTTCAAGTTGGATCACTTTTTTTTTACTTCCTGCAGTGGCCTCAGTCCTACCAGCTCGCTGAAATGTAGGTGTCAGTCAAAGAGGGCTGTTTCTTTCTTCTGCTGTTTTTACAATTTTAGAAAAGAGATGGAAACAGATGTAGTTCTATATCCAATGACTCACACACGAACCACCATGCAGTCCATCAGACAAATGCCTGCCACGCATATTGCCTCTGTGTATATATACAGCTCTTATTTCCCTCCCATCCCTCTCCTGAATCACCTTTTGTGACTCCCCCAGCAAAAGGGGCACAGCAAGGAGCATTAAAAAGGAAAAAAAAAAGACCACCCACTTATGGGGTGTGTAACATGGGTGTGTAATATAGTACCCCTTTATTCCCTTCAGTGGTGTAATCTAACCAAGCATGTGGCTGGAGGTTTGCGCTGATCCCTTCGTTACAGTGTTGGCTGGTTTACATCGTGACCGCTGAAAACAGCCTTTTTGGCTGTGCTAGAGTTAAGCTTTCTCCCTAACTGTGTAAGATTCTCTGTTCTCCTCTGGGATATTTTGCATGGCAAGTGAATCCTTGGAAGAAAAGCTAGAACTATTTTCATCTCCTTTACAAAGCTATGAAAAGCAGTAGGAAGAAAAAGGAGCTGGCCTTTCATGTTTTATTGATATCTACATTCCAGCTAACTGTCAGGAACTTCACAGCTGCAGTAAAGACTTTAGAAGCTCTTAGTTCTGGTCCGTGACACAGGATGTGATGGATCACTGTTCCAACGGATGTTTAATCCAGAGCAGTGTGCAAATCATCTACTCTATGCCACCAACTGCTAAAAGCCTTAAACTTCATTAAAAAATCTCAGAACCTACCAGGGCCCACTGAAAGCACTGGAGATGAAGAGCACACGTTACATGATGTGGTGTCAAAGATGAGACAGGAGGATATCCAGGTGAGTCTCTACATGAGCCAGCTGCATTGCATTAGGGCAAAAGAGGGTAATGGTTCAGGCAATTTAATACAGGGAATTTCCTTCTGAATCCAAATGTGAGAACGAGTTTAACCCTGATGAGGGCACTGCAACCACTGGGAGCTGGAGAAGTTTGGTGGTATCATTGAACAATATATATCCAGCTATGGACAATCTCCAACATTGCAGTCAAAGATCTCAAACCTGAGACCAAGTTATTCATCAGGATAACAAAATATTCTTCCTAGGCCTTACAGATAACCAGTATAAAGCCTTCATTTTGTGACAGAATGCACATCTAAATTACTGGGTACTAGGAATACTGAAGCCTTCACAAAAACTGGCCCTGAACCGTTCACACTTCAGAAATTTACAATACAGTTTTGTAAGTCCAAGAGTAAAATTTCATGGCCTGGTAGTTTGTAATAGTAGTTTTGACTGATAAATAGTCAAAACAATGTCTCTAATTAAAAAAAGGGTGGAGGGAGGTGACTGACAATTACACCCTGCTATTTAAAACCCATGATACCGGCCTGAGGGCTTTATAAAGGTCAGAGTTACCAAAGACATGGAAAAGGCAGTGGGCTGGAAATCAACTGTGTCTTCTTAAAGGTGAGACAAAATTGTCAATATTTTGGTAATTTCTTTTGTTAGGTAAAGGTAGATTAATTGCTCTAGGTTAGATTAGGCATTTGAGATGGTGACCCATAAAAATGATAAGGATTCAGACAACAATTTTGGAAGAAACTAACTGAAGGCTGCACAGATTATAGTGTAAGGAGAATTATTAGAGTTGGCAGATGCGGTACAAGGGTGTTCCTCAGGAGCACTTTTAGGTTGTATCTGGTTTCACTGGTGATTTTGCACACATTAAAAAGCATGTGCTCTTGAAATTCTTTGATAACACACATTAGGAGCTATCATCAATATAGAGAGGAAAGTGATATTTTCCAGAAAGAATAGAATGACCTTGAGAACTGGTGTAATAAAAAGGAGCTGAAAAGCAATAGGAAAAAAGGGACAATCATATATTTAAAATCTAATAACAAGTAGCTCTAAGAACTCAGCAACTGGAAATAGCTGAAGAAGAGCACAACTCACAGGTATTACCATTGGCAACAATGAGTTACAAATTTCATACAGCTGTTTTAAAAAAAAAAATGTTCACTGAGGTATATTCTACCTTATTCCACTACAGAATAAGAACTTTATATTTTGATAACTTCCATGAGTCACAATCAAGAACCATTAAACCTTTTTAGTAAAGAGTTGAGGGAAAGTAGAGAACGTAGTAGATGAGAAAATAATATAATAACTTTTATATGCTTAGAATAAGAAGCAGAAGGCTGAGGGAGAGAGGGATGTAATTGCTCCCTACACATCCTGGGATAGAACCAATGGCAGTCATCAGGAAGAGAAGAGACCTATTCAAGTCAAGAAAATGTTCAAGCATAAGCACATGAATGAATGTCCACAAACTCACCAGTGAAAACTGTCTGGAAATTAGCAGATGTTTGTAAACATCTGTTGTTAAAACACAGAAAAGGTATCAAAAAGGTTCTAAGCAGGCAAAAACTGAGATGCCCCTGAAGTGGGTTCTGTCCTGGTTATGAACGGGTTTTTGTGCTGCATTTCCTGTGGCAGCAGCTAAATGGGCACAATGAGCCAGTCAGCAGGTCTGTACTGTTTTCTCTCCATGGGCGTACTTCGTGTATTGCTCCGAAAGATGTCAGTGACTTGACTTTGTGAATTGACTGGTCAGGGAGAGAAATATCAAAAATACAGGGGTTGGCATTTCAAAGGAAGGAGACTTCTGAATCTTGCCCAGGGTCTATTTCACCTTTCTATTTGCTTAACAGTAGTCAATCAGAAAATTAACTGTTCTAAATCTGAGAGTAGGTAGATACGTTTGGTGGTGGCTTTTTGGACACTGTAAGTCAGCAGTTTGTCACATTCTTGCTGACATAGGACTTCGTATAGTTTTCCTAGGCAATCTCATGTCAAAATATATCTATCACAATCACTTGCTAAGCGTAGTTCATGCTTTTAAAAATTCAGACAGTCGAGTGAAAATATTTAACGGTACTGAAATCAAAAAATATGTCTGTAGTTCAGTGAATGCATGAAAATAAATGGAGTTCAGCAACCACATTTTAAAATACCTAAACCTTTTAATTTACCTTGGGCAAGGACTTTGACTTGGGACTTTACAGCTGAGAATCCCAAAGGGAGACCGAGACCTGCAATGGAGCCTTGCAACAAAATAAGAGGCTGAAGTCAAAGTGCGAGGCTTCTTAGCTCCTCTCTCATTTCAGACTCCTGACTGAGGTTGCTGAATTCCGTGAATTGTGCTCTTCAGTGTATGAGTGCCTATGTATTGTATGACTGAGGCAGCTGGTTAAGGAGCTATTCAGCTAAGCTCTGGAGTTCCTAAAGTTCAGCAATACAATACAGGCCTTTTTGCAGTTACTGGACTGGTTATGTGATGTTTGAGTCTTCGCACTTAGCATTCAGTTCAGACTTCAGGTAATAATTAGGTAAATAAATTGCCATTTCACATATGCTTGTCTTCATGTTTTTTTTCAAAATCTTCTCCTTCCAGAAGTCACAGATTTACCCCATTCAGGGGGGGACTGGATGTCAGCTTCATGTTTTGGCACGTTGCAGATACATTCCTACTCTCCATTCAATTCCATATTTTGCTATCAACCAAAAGGGAATAAGGTACTAACACACCAACCAAACAACTCCCCCTCGAAAAGAAAACTCCAATACTCTAAACCTATGAGTCAAAGCTCAGTGATATGTTCAGTATGTTATTAGTTGATTTGGAATAGTCTTCTGTACAAAGGGTGTTCCAAAACATTTTACAGAATTAAAAGCTTTGTGTGACTACAGCACAAAAACGTAATCCAAAATGTTTTGGCTAAAGAAAGGAAGCCTTCTGTTTTCCTTACAACTGAGGCCAAAACAATTTAAATTTCTGGCTTCTTAATTAATGTTAAATACTGTTTAGACTGAGTTTCTCATCAAACAAATATTGCAACATTTGTAGATTTGCAGTTTAGTCCATTGTTTTATCTTTAATTTGAGCATCCTGAGTATGAGAGCGGTTAAATTGAAAGTCTTCATAGATTATGCCATCTGTTGATGGAAATCTATGTTTCAGAGCTATGCAGAATGTAGTTGATAATTTTGTCTTTTTACTATAGCTTGGCCATTTTTTATTTATTTTTGCTGTATTGGTGCCTAAAGACTCTGATTGTGAGCATAAAATAAGAAATTCATTTTATGTCAAAACAGAGGTCTTAAAAGTAGTTTTTATTACACCCCAACATGGACTGAGAAGCTTTTGCAGTTTTTAACGAGAAATGAAAGAGACTAGCAGTCTGGGATATGAGATTCAAGTTTATCTGTTTGTTCTGATTCTGTCTGGAGACCTGAAATTTTATTAGGAACTAGGTAAGGCTTCTAGGCAGCTTCCCCACCCCCTGCTTATCAGTTGAAATGATTGATTCTTTCATTGCTATCCACAGTAGTGTAGATGTCTACACCTCAACAGTTACCTTTCACTAAGTGTAGATTTAGGGACTTGACACAAGTGCCCTCTATTAATAGTCCACTGTACAATGGGATGACTTGTGCCCTGGAAGTGCTTATTTTCTCCACAGACTGCAGAGGAGGCATTGGGTGATAGATGAAAGGTAGACATCTATCCTATATGTGTCTGAAATTGATTGAAAAACTTGGCAAATATTAGATGTCAAAAACTAATCCAATTCAAGCAAGTTGCACATTAGTTCAGGATGTGGGAGAGCCAAGGTGAAGTCCAGCACGTGGTAGAGCATGCTTACAAAACTGAGTCTCCTATATGCAAGATAATGGTTTTAAAAAAAAAAAGGCGCACAAAAATACAACAAACCAAAACAAAAAACATCACAACAAAAAAACCCAACTCGTTGTTAGTAATTTTGGTTTCCATCTTACAGCTGAAGAATTTTTTTCATGTGAAAGTTTTACAACATCTAAACATTGAATTAGGTTTTTTTTGATGGGGTTTGGGGTTGGTTTTGATTTGTTTTTGTTGGTGGGTTTTGTTTTTTTTTAAGCAAAAGTTAACATATTGGAAGGCCCCCAGGAAACCACTATGCTTTTCAGAGAGCAGCAAGGCTGGGCTGCTCCACAGGGCAGGGAGCCAAGTGTGGCAGCAAGGCGACCAGGCAGGGCCCTTGCCAGCAAGGGGCTGGTCCCACAGCAAGGTGAGCAGAGCAGGTCCCATGACAGTGACCAGGTAAGCTGAGAGTCCAGGACTACCCAGGCCAGTCTGTAGCAATGAGACAGGTGCCAGGCCAGGGTTACCAAGGCAGAGCCAGGACAAGCAAGGTGCAACGCCAGGTACAGGCAGACCTCCAACGTAGCTCAGGCATCCTCCAAGGGGAGAGCCTGAGTTTAAACGCAACTCCCAAGCCTAGGGGCAAAGGCCCCAGACAAGGTGTCTCTCAGCTCCCTCTCTCACCTTCGCTGTTCTCCAGCAGTCTGATCCCAGGCTACATGGCCGTGCTGTGTCAAGGCTGGCCTTCAGCCCAGGCAGCTGGGCCCCTGGGAGGGGAAGAAGGAGGCTGCAGAGCCTGTGGGACTGCACAGGAGCGTGAGCAATGCTACCACATACTTTGTGAAGAGCATAAGAGACAATTTTGACTCTAGAAATTGCACAAAGAGCAGGAAAGGGAATGGTGGTATGGAGCTATATGCATGACCAAAAAGGCAGATGACCCCTTCTCCCCCAGCCAGCATTTCAGTGAAACACCGGTATTCACAGTGTGGGATCACCACGCTAAAGGAAGCTGAATTGTGCAGCAAATGCAGAAGGTCATTGAGGACAGCAGGAATAAGTCTTCTTAAGTGTAAATAACATTAGGCATATAAAAGTTTTCTAGGAACAGTGGTATGCTGTGGTTTCTTCCAGCACTCTAGGAAATGTATTTCACCCTGTTTGTTAACTGCTTAAAATTCCCGAGTTGAGAAACCACAATTGTTTAGCACTTAACAGAAGTCAAGTGTTTGCTTTCACTGCACAGAGCTGTTTGTTGGATGAAAATATGAAGTTTTAACTTCATACAGGGGGGTTCCTTCTATAAAACCTGAGGCTGTTTGATTTGAAAGTTCAGAGCTAGCTTCTTAGCTGGTCTAAACCAGCATAGCTTCATTGTTTTTCTAGGCCTATAGCAGTTTGGGTGGCTGAGATCTGAAATGTAGTTTAGAACACAAGTGTTATTGTCAAACCATAATCAGCGAGATGACCTCTGTTAAAAACGATTATATTCCACAGTAAATATCTTCTGTCTTACTGAAGAGACCACATTTCCTAAACCTCATTTCCTAAACAAATTAACTGTTGACAATTGCATATATTCTGACAGAAACTATAAATAGCTTACTACTGTTTTATAGAATCAAAATGTACCAATTGTCTCAGGTTTTTTCTGAGCTGAGGTGCAGTGAATGGAAGTTTCCCCACTGAAGGACCACCTGGCACCTAACAGCCCAAATATTTTCATGTGGCCAAAGCACAAACTTGTGCATCTCAGGACTGCTAAGCAAGAAATTATTCTGGTAGCATAAACATCCTCTTGTAGCTATCAAAAAGCTGAAGTGTGCTCTTACCTTCACCTTGCTCCAATCTCTGTTACGCTTCGTGGTACGTTATGGGTTAAATCAGTGAATAAGATTTGGGGGAGAAATCAGTGGTGAAGAAACAGAGCAGAAACTGAAGAAATGGGCCCCTTGCAAAGTATTGGGTTTTGGTTGGGTTGTTGTTTCTTTAAAGACTAGTGAAGGCAGCTGGGAGGTTTCTTTGTATGCTGACCATTCCTTGTGTTGGGTAATTATTTAAGAGAGGCATCTGCTACTAAATGTGGATTCTGAAGAAGCACTGTGTTTGCTTACAGGAGAATAAGATGTGGTCTAAGGTCTTATCTAGTGATTGAATTGTCGTGAAACTGGTGAGTAACCACCAGTTAGTGGGCTTAAATAATGCACTGACTGTTATGTTCGGCCCAATACAAATGGTAGTAGTGCTGAAATACTCTTTCCCATACAAATTACATGGGAGGAAAATGTTTACATTCATAACCACAAATCTCCCTGTCCACTGAAGAATTTATCCCAATCTTCTGACTGCCCCTACAACTCCTCAACAGCTTCCTAAGCCACATTTCCTAGTCTTGTGTCCCTGGTTTCCTCTACCCTCTCCCAAAATCACAGAGCTAAATAGTATGTGCTGGTGACGACGTTGCTTGGGATAAATTTCTTTGCTGGTATTGTCTATGGTCTGGGGAAAGATGCAAGTCAATAAGAGGGAAAGATTTCTTTGTAGGACGAACAATGTTTAATTAAGAGGCTGCCTAGAGAAAAATGGCTAAAAATGCAATCTTCCTGCTCCCAGCAATAAGATGGCATTTGGGATACACTTGCTGATTCCCAAGACAGACAGCAGGCTTCAAAATTTAGCTGTTATAACACCTCTGTTGTAGATGCATGGCTTGGATCAGAGGTCAATTCCCTGTGCAAAACACCCTTCTTGTCCTCCAGTAGACAGGCAGGTCAAGAAGCCCCTAGCATGTTCGTGAAGTGTTAGGAGGTGCTGTGGGTGTTAGTTAACAGAGTGTACAGATACAGTTTCCTTCTGCTCAGACTTTGGTATTTTATACCATGCTGAGTCTATAGTCTTTTAAATTGGCTTTTTGAAATTTGGAAAACCATTAGGCATAGATTAGCATAGGATTAGGCATCAACATTGTCAATATCAGTGTTATGGGGCATGATGATTTACAGGAGGAAAATGCAGGCATTTATATGATTCAAGAATTTCCTGAGCTAGATAGAAGGAATTTCATTAATCAAAATGTTCAGTTAAGGGTTGCCAAAATTCTGCTCATATCCCATGTTAAATATTTACCTCCTTTTTTGGGTCCCGCTGTTTTGGCCTAACTGCTAAAATCTCTGGAGACCTCAACAATAGTACAGATCGTGCTCTTCATGTACTATCAGAGAGCAGAGAGGGTGACCACAGTGTGAGAGATCACAGATCTCCTTCCCAAGGGTGTTCAAAAATGAGCCTACAGGGGCTGGCGCATGTGGATGTGTAATTCATCTCTGCCACTGCAAGTGTGCGCAGGGGCAGAGGAAAGATGGGAGAACTTTTGCTTTTATCCCACTTGGCTCACAAATCACTTAACTGTTAGCAACATACAGATCTAAAACAAAAATAAGCAAGACAGCAAATGATTTAGTACAGATGAAGCAAAATTAAGGATGTATATGTATAGTAGCTCGTGAAAGCTGGCCTTGCTCTTTGCCCATTTAATTAAAGAAATTTATTTCTGCCCAGTACTGACCTGTCCTACCCACATCAGACATTGCTGATGGTCTGTCTAGAATTAATATATTTCCTTAGTTTCCTTTACTCATTTTCACCTTTCGTTCTACATTCCCTGGTTTAGCTGCATTGCCAGAAGCTTGCCTAGTTCCACTGTTTCTGCAAAATAGACTTGGTCCATTGCTAAGAACAGGTCAGCACTGCCTTACTTATCCACTTGGATATTTGGTCAGGTATTTGGTCTGTAGACCAGTTGTGTTTTCCTACTTGCAAATGGTAATGTGTGATTTGTAAGTTGTAAGGGTACCTGTGAGATAAATATGTAGTAACTACTTACTTCATTTAGGTTGGACCACTGGAGGTTGTGAACCCCAAATTCAAAGGGGCTACCCTCAAAGTTAGTTCGTGTTGTTCAGGGTTTTGTCCAGTTGAGTTCTAAAAATCTCCAAAGCTGGAAAGTCCACAGTATCTCTAGGCAGCCTGGTTCACAGCTTAACTGTTGTGAGAATTACTTTTTCCTTGTGTCTACTTAAAATCTCTTACTGCACAAATGTATTGCCTCTTGATGTCATACTACGCACCTCTGGGAAGAGTCCTGCTCTACCTTGTCTAGTGGTTGGGCAGGAGTTAGATTCCCCCTTATCCTTTTCTCCAGGCAAACTCCCTCCCTTGTATGTCGTGTGCTTTGTATCTCAAACCGGATGGCCCTACACTGAACTCCTGCTGGTGTGTCCATATTTCTCTCATCATAGGGGCCCAAACTGGATGTGGCATTCTAGGTATGGTCGCACAAGTACCAAATATAGGAGAAAAATTTATTCCTTTGATCTATTGGCTGTTCTCTTGCCAATGGCTGGCCCTTGTTGTTGCACTGTTGACTCATGTTTAATTTGGTGTCCACAGGGACCCCAAGTACTTCCACGAAACGCCAGTATGCCCCAACCCATAATGGTGCAGGGATATTATATCTTTGTATTTGCATGACTTTGCATTTGGTTCGCTGAACTTTGCGAGGTACCTGTCAGCCCATTTCTCTCATCTCTCAAAATCCTTCTGTGGGACAGCCTTGCTCTCCAGCTTATCAGTTGTTGCCCATGCTTCCACCCTTCAAGGTTCAGTAGATGGTTTTAAGTGCAATTGTCCATGTCACTGATGAAGGTGATAAACTGTATTGGTATTGACACCTAAGAAACACCACTCCTAACAAACTGTTGGTTAGGGTTTTGAAATGGTGACTTAGAGAATGGTTGTCCAAACAATGTTTCACCTACCTTGTAGTCTGCCTCCAAACTCTGCTACTGGGCTAGGAGATCTGCAAGGCACGGAGGCAGATCATAAAAAGCATTCATAAAGTACCTCAGGCTTCTCCATGTTTTTTGTCACTTTCCCATGTTCCTTGTTGCATTCAGCAGTGGACCGACATTTTCCCTGGTCTCTTTTTTTTTTTTTTTTTTT
>Ga0065711_1026777_pt1 | contig 60002 bp, 28 predicted proteins | sample Hoacrofraction12_FD_59098 | JGI IMG/M metagenome (GOLD analysis project Ga0065711, IMG submission 59098) | Hoatzin crop microbial communities from Cojedes, Venezuela - Epithelial fraction 12 v2 (version 2) | ecosystem: Host-associated > Birds > Digestive system > Esophagus > Crop | place...
TACTGGAGAGAGTCCAGCGGAGGGCTACAAGGATGATGAGGGGACTGGAATATCTCCCCTACGAGGAGAGGCTGAGGGAGCTGGGCTTGTTCAGCCTGAAGAAGAGAAGGTTGCAAGGGGACCCAATATATACTTACAAATATCTGAAGGGTGGGTGTCAGGAGGATGGGGCCACACTCTTTGCACTAGTGCCCAGCGATAGGACAAGGGGCAACGGGCACAAACTGAAGCATAGGAAGTTCCATCTGAACATGAGGAAGAACTTCTTCCCTCTGAGGGTGACAGAGCACTGGAACAGGCTGTCCAGGGAGGTTGTGGAGTCTCCTTCTTTGGAGATATTCAGGACCTGCCTGGAGAAGGTCCTGTGCAGCCTGCTGTAGGTGACCCTGCTTCGGCAGGAGGGTTGGACTAGATGACCCACAGAGGTCCCTTCCAATCCCTATCATTCTGTGATTCTGTGATTCTGTGGGTCTTTCATTTAAACGTAAAAATGCAATCTAAAAAGAGAAGCTGATTTTTATACAACATTATTTACTTATAATTTGACCAATTCTTTCCTGAATTTCTAAAATTTGAAAATAAGGGTACACATTTCCCAGCATTTCATTGGGAAAAAAAGGAGAAACTGAGACATTTTAAGTTTGTCCTTTCTTTTTCTTTTTTTTCACTTTTTTGGGAGAGCTCTTTTTGCACATTTATGAACTACTTTGAGTAAACTAAAGCCTACTTTCCTATTGATGCCAGTAGGGCAAAACCTTACTTCTTTTGTTTTACTTCTCATTGTCAGCCTAGCCCAGAATCAGTGAGTGAAATCAAGAGCAGCATAAAAACTGTTTCTTTTCTAGCTTGTAATGATGAGCATGAACAAGTGGAGAATTTTCCAAGAAGAACAAGTTTATGTAAAACCTACATCCCAATTTGCAAACCTGATCAGGTAGAATGAAGGTGCTGAAGGGCTTTACTTTCAAAGATTGCTCCTAACCATATCCTTCAATGCCATATTTAGACAGAAATCCAACCTTTCAGAGTTAATTTCTAATTTAGTGGTTTCAGGTAATCACCCAACCTTTTGGCTTTGCTTAGAAACTTACCTGCAATACAGTTTGTCATAGCTAGGCCCTGATTTTAGAAGAGAGTTTTCGTGATGAGAGTCTCAAGGTGCTGCAAATTGGTGAGTCCTGATTTCAATGTGCCACCTCAAATTAGAGAGTGAATTCTCCTTTCCAGCAGATAGTGCTATATAATTAACTTCTTTATACCAAGACATGGAACCATAGCTATCCAAAAGGCAGGTTTTTTGCTGACAGTTTCACATTGCTGTAAACTTTAACATGAATTAGAAGTTCCATCCTTACCTTACCACAACCAAGTTATGAATTTCCTTTTTTCCGTAATATGTCAGACTTTATCATGTATGACCTGGGGCAGAATTTGAACATCTGAGAATGGATCTATACACAAACTGTCTGTGGCACCACATCACCTTAGATTTAGATTTCCTCTGCTACATGTCCACTTGTGTACAGCGTGGAGTTCTTGACATTGCCAGTAAGCTCTTACTGGCACAGATGGGGCCTAAACTAGATTCCTAAATCTCTGAGGTGACCATATGGCTGATGAAAAAATTATTTACTATTTAATGATCTTCCTCATATAGCCTCTAATTATAGGAAATCTGATAAGGAAAAAATAATCAAACTAATTGTTGAAGAGTCAAACAAAACCAGAGAAACATTCAACTCTCCTCTAGAACTTCTAGTGCACTTTATTGCAGTTCTCCTGAACAACAAAACTGTATCACCAACAATTAATAGTTCTTCCATGCCTATTTCCATCTTCTGCTGCAATTCCAGGATTAATTTTAACCCTGTGTTGTGATACAAAATGATTTTTAATTGTCTTTCATTTTTAAGAGAGTAAGTAATTTCCAAGGGGATAGTTTAAATCTCATAATACTGTGCAATGTAAATATGAAACAGAGATCTTAAAACACAAGATATTTCATAGTGCTGTCATCTAATTACTGTATCATATTTGAAGAAGAAACACATTTTCTCACTCTCAGGTTTTACTTTTTGGTTTCTCTTTTATTTTCACATCAAGCACTGCTTTTCCTAACAGAAATTTGCCATCTTGTCTTACGGATTGAATATGGTAAATAGATATTATTGTATCTCTGTTTGCCCCCATTCTCTCTAGCATCCTATCTCCAAACCTAAAGGATACATCTTTTATTGGAGAATACCAGTCGAAAAGGCTAATATTCAAGTAGTAAAGATAATTGCTCTTATTTCCACCGAAAATATTAATGAAATATCCACTAGCTCTAAGTATGGCTACAGTGTTCAGGGTATTTTTAATAATTAATGGCTGTGTGATAACACAGACTGTAGTGTTGCAGACATCTCCATGATCTCTGCTTATGAAAGTGTTTTCTGTAGCAATACAGAAGTATTGTTATGTTGAACTCTTGGAATGACTGTAGAAATTTTTGTTACATACCAAATGTAGAAACAGAAAGATGAATGAAAAAATTAAAGGCAGCATAAACAAGGCACAGTCATAATCCCTGCCATTTATATGTCATTGTGTTCAGCAGCAGAAAAAGCAAGAGATGTTACACTGTTACACCACTCAAAATATTGTAAACACTAGTAGTTTACAAATGCTATCCCCCATACATAATATATTATAGCTTTACTTTTTTTTTAGTTTTTATTTGTGCTTTGTGCTTCTCATTTTTATCAGACCAACCTGGACCTTCTGTGTCTCTTGTAAGCAAAATTCACGCTGAAAAGATAGGAGGTTTTTTGGGATGGAGAATCTTAATTTAGACAGCGGTGCCAAGTGAAATCACCTCTAGCATTTCCTTGAAGTGAAAATGCCAAAAATACCAGAAAGGACAAATCTCAACTGCTTTTGTTTTGTTAAGGCACAAATTGAAAAAGTGTCTTTTGAAATAGAGGGATTCACACCTGGAGGATGGATAAGGACAAGATAAAATCCCAAACTATTTCCAGAATTAGATTTTGGTGAAAAGAACAAGGAAAATCTATGTTTTAATCCTTTACTGTGCTTACCATCTGCAGGTTTTCCAAAGTCTAAGTTTAGGTCTCACACCTTAGAATGAGATTGTACGGATCGCATTAAATCTTAAATTAAAGCAAGACCATAAACTTAGCTAATTACAAGTCCTTAAATTACTGTCAGTCTATGAAAATGTTGTAAGCATATACACAAATTTTTATTCAGTGCTAACTTTGTTAAGCCTTGATTGTAGCTACAGAATATTAAAAATGGAAGAAAATTGCAATGCATGCATTTAAAGCTATAAAATTATTTAAAAATGTTTTGTACCAAATCAGCTGTGTAAGTGACAGCGTTATTGGTTACCTAATTATCAAAAAATTCAGTCCTTCTGTTCATGAAATTGTACTATTTGAACCGAATGTTATATATAATATTATGCACACTGAAACTAATTTTGAATACGGTTTTGCCTGGAAGCTAAACAGTTATGAGTTTAGAAATTAGTGAATTAAAGAATGAAACTCAAAATTATCATTTTGGATCTCAGAGCAGCTAAATGAACATGAAAATACATTTGCCTACATGTTTGTACAACAATAAATTGGAAGAGTTTGCTGTAAAGCCATGCAAAAAGATCACTTAACAAGTAGATTGATCTAGTCTGAGATCATTAAAAATGCTAGGAATCGCTAAGACAACTAAATCAATATGCAGTTGGAAATACGTGTGAACTTTTATCAATAATGTTTTGCACTATTACTGGTCAATGCAGTGGTATTCTTCAACTCATAGTGTATGAAATGGTGGGATTAAGTGTAGAATTTAGCACACACTGGGATCTCTTCAGCAATACTCTTCACTAGTAACTGGGAAGATGGGCTGAAGGGATTTTATCTTAGAAAGATTTTTCATTTTTTTCAGACAAGTGAAGTATCACCTGGAGAGTGTGTGTGTATGGGGAACACCAGGGTGGGATGGGAGAGGAGTTCAAGTAGTTACAGTGATGTGAAAACAAGAAGTTGCTAAGTGTTTGCAGCCTTGACTCCAGCAGGTACTTCCAGACACCTGGCAGGAGCCTGAGTTATTATATTTGTCTTGTTAGCTCCTGGAGTGAAAAGAGGCCAGATAAGTTCTGGAGGCCAAATAGTTCTCAGAAATTTATGTGGCTGCTCCTGTGTCTCAAGTGAAAATATCCTCAGGCTTGTTTTCCATTTCTGCGTCATGTTGTTACCTGTGTTTTGATTATAGTAAAACATGACTAGGCTGAAATCTGAAGTATCAGAAGATACAACACGTTAGGCCTTTGCTCTTCCCAAAATCTTTTTATCAAGCGATCTTTATAATTTTCTCATCTCCTAAACCACTACCTTGCAGGAGCTGGTTACCTGCTGTTGTTTCCCAGAGGTAGTTGTGGTTTTCATTACCCTTTGTTGGATATGTCAAAACTACCTAAACTTAATTTGTTTGTGCAGCTCACCTCTTAATATATCCTTTCATAAACCCAGTTAAACAAACATAATGTCAGCCTTTTGATCTTTTATCTTCTCTAATCCTAAATACTTTATCTTCATATAAATTTGGCTATAAATGAGAGGGATTTCTTTCAGTGCCTTAGTTTTTAATATCCCACTCCTTTGCTGCTGCTGCTGTCACTCACTGTGATTTTTTCTGTCTCATTGAAGACTATTTCATGACCACCCCGTTCTTCCTTTTTTCCTATTTGTACTTCCCTGTGTATAAATATTCAGTATTGGGTTCTGAGATAGTGCTACCTCTTAGGAACTTGCTTTTCACATTATGCTGTTTCTTCTGTGCTTGGAACTCTGCGATACGACGCCCTGAAGGAGGGATTGTTTCCTCGTCTGCCCAGGCTCGGTGATATGCTTTTTGCTGGGAAGGTGCCATACTATGTAAGAAACATTTATTCCTCATATCTTGCATGGGATTTTAGGTAGCAGATAGCAAATGTGCACCTAGTCTCTCCGACCTGCTTTCTAAGAAGCTTATTCCCTGTTTACTGTAAATTATATGAAAGGATTATCTTTGTACTAAATGAATGGTGAAAACACAACACTTAAAAGATGGTTCCTATAAACAGAGAAAAGTTCTTGTAGAGTTCTGGTGATTGTCACTTAATTGACTATATTAAGTTAGATGCACCTAGTGATTCTCACCTATGGCTCCTGGCTGCCAAATGTACAAAGCTGGTTTTACACCAATTCATATGATTTCAGCACAGAAGATTTATCCAACAAGGCCTGTTGCATTTAGGTCTTGCGCTAAATCTGACCTTCCTGCCTTCAAACCGTGAAGGTAGGATTTGTTGTGTAAGAGGATAAGGTGTGTGGTCCCTAGAGCCAGGCTGCCCTCATACTGGACCATGCTCCCTCCCTAGTTCCTCAGTGCTCAGCCTCTCTGTACCTCACATTAACACCTGCACGAAGTTTTCGCTTTGCCAGTATGTGACTGCTACTAAAGAAAAGGAAGGTAGAAATGCTTCTGACATCTCATTGGCGTTATTAATTAAACAACACTTGGCTACGGCTTCTTCCTCCCTGCTGCATCCAAGGCTGCCTGTCAGTGTTGCAGGAACAGTAGCTACGTTTCTGCTTTGGCAGGTGTGTGGTTGGGATGTAGTGTCCATTCACATTGTTTCTCCCACCCCTCTGAGTCCGTTGTGACTGCACCTTGCCACTCCTTGGACACAGCCATATGCAAAGCTAGGGTCTCCAGGGAGCGAGGGCTGGTCTATGATTTTGGCTTGGCTGCACATCAACAAAGCTGTAGGGAAGAGGTGTATACAGCAAACTGTTGCTCTGGCCTTACACCCTCAGCTTCAGGAGTGACTCTTACATGCCAGCAGTGGCTGAGAGCAGCACTTTTTCATTTTGATTCTGAGCTTTTTGTTCTGTAGAAAAGGCAGTGGCGTGCATTTAGGCAAGACTTAAAAAAAACCCACAAAACCCTAAAGATTTCTTGCTTATCAATGTTCCTTATCAAAGATGTTCAGTGCAGAAGGATTTTTGTTGCAGGGATGAGGCACCCATTGTTTTGCTGCCCTGCATTAAATTGGAGTAGTGCAGAGTTCTGTTCTGATAATGTTTTTGTGCACTGGGGCCTGATATGAAAGAAATATCAGGCAATTGGGCAGCTGTTTTGAGATGCCCTGCAGCACATGAATCTTGCCTTACCAGTTCTTTGCCCTTGTTGCTAATTAAGATATTGCTGAAGAAACTCTAGAGAAATAACTCTTTGTAATAAATTATATTCCTAATTTGATCATTCTAAACCAAAATTGTCTTTATATACTTTGCATCTGCATAAAGTAGCAAGGAAATAGAGGGACTGCCAGCTAAAACAAAAATGGAAAAAAATAGAAAAGTGCATGAACTAAAAAAGGCTAGGTAATGCTTACTTTTCCAGGAGAACAGAATCCTAAAGAGAAGAAAGAGGGGCATTGTAAAATGAGAATTTGTGACAACTGGCCCTGCCATCATTGTTTCTGTCGATAACAAGAATTTCAGAAGGAATGTGTGGATTGCTCAGCGTGTAGTTAGATTTGGAAGCTAGCATATGAATCAGCTCTTTTCCTTTTTTTCTTGAAAAAAAATTTTTTTTTTCAGTTTCCATCATGGCAGCAATGTAAAAGTGGTGTCAAATATAGGAGGCATGTTTCTGGGAAGAATAAATAAACAGCACAGGAATACATTTCTAATCATAATTTTAGGAGGAAAAAATTCACTTAAACACTAAATGTTGACAGCTAAAAAATTGTTGTCTGCTTTCTATCCAGTTGTGCTGAGAGTGGACACAAGGAGATGAAGCTCTACTGTAAAGCTACGAAAATGTGAAGTATCTTCCCGTCTCCCATTTCAAAGGAAACACTACATTTCCATAAATCAAAGCTGCTATAAGGATATTTTGGTTGAAGATGAGGCCTTGGGAGTTGTTTGCTTGGAGACATCACGTACCTACTGTTGATCTGATTGTTTTTGTATTTATGTTGCACAGTCATGTTTTACACTTCGTTAGTTGTGGCTCCGCACAAGAAAATTATTTTATCCTCATTTGCCATTAATTAATAGTTGTGTATCTATTCCTTGAAAAGATATTTTTGTATTAATGTATATTTTATGTCTTTTCATTCTTTGATATTTTGTAGAATGTCAGTCTTCATTTTATTAAGCCTTAGTAGTTGCTTTGTGATTGGATTTTAGTTTTTAAAGCATCTCCTAATAGTAGATTACTTTGCCATATTTTTAAATGTTTTTCCTTAAATATTTAAACTTCCAAAAATATTTTGGAAGCAACTCCAGAAATGCTCCTAGGAAATGGTTTGAATGCAGTGCTATTCAAATAAATTTATTTCATTGTGTTCACTTAACAGGCTTGTACGTGTGTATAACTTGTGTGCTTAACAATTGGCTCTTTCCAATCCAGACCTGAAGAAGGACTTGTGTGCTTGAAAATCCGTCTGCTTTTTCAATTTCATCAGTTAGTGTAATAAAAGAGATTAAAATAAACTCAATGATTACTAAATCCTTTACTGCAGATAATACAAAAGTGGTGAAACCTACAGGACAACTTGTTTAAAAGCAAAGCAATAAACCAAAACTGCTGAACGTACTTCCAGCTTATTTTAACAGTGTGCAAGAGCGGGAACAATGAAGAGGCCAGCACGATGCAATCACAAAGCATCAGTAAGTGCTTCATAAGAGTAGTAACTGATGCTGGACAGTACTTTAGAAAAAGATGGTGCAAGACATTACAAAAATAAAGGCAGCGTGGAATTTCCTTCACTGAAGTTTATTTACGAAGGGTTCTTCATAAAATGAGACTGCCTTTTAAACTTTACCCTTTCTACAGAGAATCGCATCCAGAACTATCTGTACTATTTAGACACTTTCTGTATGCATCGACCATTGACTTAACATCTGCTTTAATGACAGCAGAAAACAAGAAAAACTAGTAAGATCTCTTTCGATATCAGATCTCACTGAAGAAAACTTTCTTTGGCAAGTGTGCTTTTCTTAGCAATACCTGTAAATATGATGCAGACTGTATATCTCTTGCAGCATCAAGCTGTCATCAAATAGATAGATTCACATCTGTATAACGGACATCAGAAGCAAAGCAGTTGTAATACAATGCAGCAGGCGAGGTGATTCAGCAATATTCTTGAAAACAAAGTACTCAGGACTTTTAAATCCTCAAGGCAAGTGATTTTGTCTAAGCCTATATAGACAACATCCACCCCGATCTCAACTTGAGGTTTCTCAGGGGTCCAAACAGACAATTAATATTTATTACCTCTCAAAAAAAGATGTGGATTCCACCTTGAAAATATATACAGTGGGTTACAAAGTCACAGAAAACAAGATTTTCTGCAGCTTCTAGTGTACAGAAATCTAGATTTTTTTTTCATTTAACTAGGCCCTTAGCTAGTAAAGAAAAGCAGTTTAAAATGTACTTTGGCAGCTTTAGTATGCTCAAAATGTACACTTATTGCCATATCATATCAAACACATTTGTAGCCTCTTTCACGCTAAACTTTTCTTAATGTGCTTTACAGAAACAGATCAACATATTAAAGGGACCCTGTCAAGGCTGTTAGTCCTAAAAATTGACCTACTTTGACACTGGTCCCATACTGAATCTTTTACCTCTGAGACTTGTTCTGCGTTCTTCTTCCTGTATAACTGTTCTACACAAGGGCTAGACATATAAATATACACTTTAATTAATTTTATATTAAAAGGGGAATTTGGGAAAAGACAGTGTTATGGACAAAGTTTAATTTTGGGATCTTCAGCAGTGTTTTTTTCTTAAGGATCAGACATAACTGCTGTTGCTATCCATATGAGATTTCTGAGGAGATCCCAGTGCAAATACTATGTGTGACACAGAGGGCTGAAGGTTTATGCATTGGCAGGTTGATACATACACAGGTGACTAAGATCTGTTTAATGGCTGCATGGAGTAAGATGTCCATTCAGACAAAAAGTTTTGTTGGCTTCTTAAAATTAATAGCCGTCTTCCAAAAGATTACTTACTTGCATTTGCTTGGAACAGGAATTCTCTGCTTTCCAACAGATTAAGCACTATATTAGAAATGAGGTACTAATTAACCACGTGAAGGCTTGGGCTTGTCAGGAGCTTAGTTTATGTGTGCTGATTCAGTAAAGCTTTCTTGCAGCTCATTCCTTGCCAGACTGGTAAAAATAATATCACAGACTGCTGAATTTATTGCCATGACTGTCTTTTTCAAATCCTAACTTTTCTCTAGTGCTTTATATTCATAGGGAATATTAATAATAAAAAAAAAAGGTGCTCTTCAGAGGCAATTATCTGTAAAGAAAATGAAATAGGATGATACCCCAGCAACTCTGGATTGAACATGAGTACCTAGCCCACACTGTTTGCTGCTTTCCTCATAATTGTCAGTTATTTCATAATGACAGGTATACTGAAGCACAGGGCAGATGTACTTTTAAATACAACATGTACTGAACCAAAGTGTGGACATCTATTTCAAAATCCAAAATTCAAATTCATATTCTGGGCAATTGTGTTACAAAAATCCAGCCCTGAGTGCACGGCTGCACATGACTGACATCTCATCCCCTCTATTTATATTGGCTAGTAATATTAAGGAAAGAAATTACTCATAACTGATGTTTTCATGACAACAGACCTGATGTTTTTACAGCAAAGCTGACATTTGTAAAGTCTTGTGCCAAATCCCATGCCAAGTCCCACATTTCCCAGGAGGTGTGATCTGGCAGTAGTTTTGTTGGATTCGTACCAAAGAGAGAATTTAGCATCCTCTTGCAAATGATTTGCAAGCCAATGCTACTGGAAAGCAAGTGAGCAGTGCTTATTCATCTGCATTAACTGGTTTAATGTATTTAATAGAGAAACATTTTATTTCATTTTTCAGTCATGCAGCTTCTCTGTCACACCTGTGTAGCTAGCAGAAAGACCCACACTTTGTTGCAAAAATCTAGTTCAAAGAAATAGAACTGCATTGTTATTTATTCTGCTACTGTATTTCTTCAGTGGTTCGATACCTAGTAATACTTCATGGTACTAATATTTGGAGATTTGGCTGTCATCAGAAATGAACTGCTAAGGAAGTACTTACTTTATCAGAGATAGTATATTGAAAAGTGTATAGACTCGCACTTCATTTTGTAATGTCAGAAAAATTTGCTATGTTTGATTTTTTTCCTTTGCTCTCTTCTTTGGGGAATTAATTTCTACAAGAAATGGACATTACAGTTGGATTTTAGAACAGATTCTGTGCAGTTTTCATGGACGCCTCTGGCTAGCTGAAGGCTGCCATCGTATAACTGTTGCTACCAGGCAGGCTACTTGGTTGGTCTTAACTCCCATTTTCCCCCCTTCCCCTCAGGAGAATTCACCGAAGTTTGTATCCCTCCTGGCTAACCCCGTAGCTGTCTTAATAACCTGAAGCCTGTCCCCAGGCTAGCTGCCTTGGTGCTATCTCATCCTCTGCCTTGCAAACCCAAACGTAGTTAATGTGACTTCGGCAGAGGGTCAGGATTATTCTGGGTCTGCTGTCGACTCTCATCTGAGTTTCTGAGCTGCTTTTGGTCCTAACACAGGGCTCCAGCAAGAGACATACCTAATTCCCACAAATACGTACATGCTGTTTCTGACAGCTCTTCTGTGTCCACCTGGAGTGTGGATGGTTGCTTAGCACAGGGAAAGAGGAGAGTGATCAATACAGGGTTCGGATAGAGTTATGGGCCAAATACATAATATAAGCCTAGCACTTCACTTGGAGTTTCTCTTAAGTTTAACAGAGTTGTGTTGCTACGTTTATGGCACAGATGAGAACAAACATGCTATTTAGCTTTCTTTACCACTTCTTTGAAAACCCTGGTGTACGGTCTCCATAGTTTAGAGCACTTTATCTCTATAATAAACCAGTAACTGAATCAACGTGATTTGAAACCCAAACATAAATACACTGAAAGGCATTTTTTTGAGATCTGTTTTAAATTCTTTCTGTTTATCATCCTTAATTTTTGTAACTCTGTCCAAGCACTGTGGCCATTATAATTTCTGTCTGTACTCTGATTTATCCTGTTTTTTTCAACACTTGCCAGAAAAAAAGCTTTCTTCAAAAAGGCTTACTTCAGGGTGTACGTAAACTGCCTTGTAACCCCAGTACAGTGTACACAAACTTTTATGTACCTGCCTCATTTGGATTATATTTCTCATGTCTGCAATTTATAGTTCCATTCTTTTTTTATCTTTTCTGACTCTTTTGGTTCTATAGTAGTTGCAAGAGCTAACAGTTATAGTCATATCTAAGAAATCTGTGGTAGGGCAGAAGGCAGTACCTATTCAAGCTTCAGCTGCTGGGAGTTGGGAATATCGTTACTGCTCTCAGCCCCACAACTGTAAGATCATGTAGTACCCTGTTACAGAAACTTCCTTCAGTTGCTCATTCCCAAAGCTGCTCTCCAGTTGTGAACCACAAGGAGCTTCACAAGGTGAGGTGTTTGACTTCGGTGTATAGAAAAAAAACACTGTGGAAAAAAAGAATAGTTGAGATTGGAAGGGAACTTTGGAAATTGTGTGGTCTAACCTCCTGTTCAGAGCAAATCTAACTTCAAAGTTAGGTCATAGCACTTTTCTCTTGTTCTTCATATTTCTTGCTTATATACTGCTTTTGTGTGTAGTGCTTTATATATATAATGTTTATTATGTAGGTCATTGGTCTAGAAAAATGAAAGAATGTCACTGCACATTTTTAGTGTACATGCACACATTAGCACACCATTCAAACTGTGGTGTATCCTTATAAAAGAATAAAATAGGATTTAAATAAATGATTGATTTAATATGACAGTGAAAAATTGTTATAATAATCCTAGATGCTACTCCTTCAACTAAGACTTTTCAGCTTATTTAGGTAATTTTCTTTCTAATTCCATGGCCTTCATGGCTGAGGTCAATGGCCTTCACCTCAAAGGGTTCCCAAAATGCAGGGAGTTGCTTTTCATTATTGAATGTGTTTTTTTCCTGATGCTTTCCAAAGTTTATTAGTTATTAATGACATTTCTCTTATATTCTGTTACTGATTGCTTATTTTAACTTTTCTTTGAGTTCTGGGTTGACCTCTGCCTTGCTGCTGGAACATACACCTGTCACTTGTCAAACTAGAGCACGTGCCACCTTATTTGTGTCTGTTATATTTTGGCTTCTGGAATGTCTGATCTTCCTCTGAGTTTTTGTCTTACTGTAGAACACTTTGCTGATTTAATTCCATTCTTGTCTGTCTATCATATTTAATTAATCGCTTGTTTCTGTTTTAATGCCCTTTTGCAGCTGGACTGGAATTTGTGCTCTCCTGGAGCGCTCAGAGTGCACAGCGCTGTGTCTCCACTATGAACATATCCAGAAAGACTGCTAGGAAAAAAGAAAGCATTCTCAGTCACAGGAGAGCAAGAAATGGCAATATATTTGCAGTGATCCAAGCTGAAGCATACTTGCTTCTGCGCATGTATTTCTAGTACAGAGAATTTTTGTTTCTCTTCCAATGGAAAGGGTAAGACATGCTGTTCCAAGCGTGACATTCAAAGACAGATGTTTCTCTTTGTAAAAGGGATCTGGTGGCCTTCTGTGACAGTGATGATATAAAAGTGCCGTTTACTTGATTATTAATGAAAGCATTAAGTACACATTTCACATCCACGTAAATAGAAGAGCTGTCTTGGTTTTTCTATCCTGTATATTCACAAGCAGATACAACTGTATTGGTCTGAGGCCTGACTCTGCACTTTTGCCTAGTCAGAGCAATTTTCCTGCTTGTCATGCATAACATTACTACAGCTTTAAGCAATTAATTGGGTAGCTCTGTACTAAGATATCCCCAAACTGAAAACTTGTGGAGCATAATAGATGAGCTGTCTGTATCAGAACTGCAGTGTTAAAGATGACAACCTGCAACGTCCAGCAAAATTTCTTTCTTGAGTGGCAGTCCTTATTGCTGACATACATTTGATGTATGCTAAGCACTGTCCATTGCATGTCAATTTATAGACCTTTAATTCTGCAGACTTTTCAAATTTGTTTTGAAATTCTCAGTATGAGTTCTAGGATAAATCTTCATAGACTGAGATCCTGCACAGCTCTGCTTGAAGATTACAACCTCATTATAAACCTAATTTTGTAAAAAATAGAATCTGGGTGTCTTTGACCAAGTTTTCTTGTCGTATCATGAAATGTGCTATGCACTGACTGGCTGTCATTCTCAGCTTGAAGGAGCTGAGTTTGTTTAAAGCACACCATAATGGTTTTGGTAGACAGTGGTAACAGATGGCACACCAGTAATGATGAAAAATGCATTATGAAATGATCCAAAGTGTAAGAGTTAATTTGTCCAATAGTTCAAAGTTTCTATGAGCTTATGGCAAAAAACTATTTCTAAAAATTTCTGCAGCTACTGAATAGAGAACAGCCTTTCCATCACAGATAAGAATTAAAACTGTCAGAAAGTAAGAGGAACCAATCCCCCAAACTCAGTGGGTGTGTAAATATCTGATTCCAAAACTGCTAAAAACAAGTGCGGGGCATACTTAACCTGGATAACAAAATTTCTAATACAGATTACGCACAATTTTTATTATTTCAATATTTTTTCTTATTAAAACATCTCCCTTGAAAGTCAGCTAACCTGATTAATATCAAGAGAAAAATATACATTCTGAAGATGGTAAAGAAGAGCGATGGCAAATTTAAAAATCAGGAAGGTCAAAATTAGGGTCCAGTGTTTATTTAAATTTCCTGATATGGATTAAGATTCTTTATTTCCATAATAATGGTTTAAGAATCTGTATTTCCATTATAATGAATGGTAGCTTTCTCTCTGTGTGTTCTCATGAGTTACACAAAATAGTTAAGAGTGACAGAATACCTGTAACTTTCCTATGAGTATTACAAAATCTGTTTGTCTGCTTTTGCTTTCAGATTTTGGTGTCCATATAAGCTGGGTTGCGTTCATGTTCTTCCACTAATTTATTTGTCATAATATCATGTATTTTTTATTTTAAATTGTTTATAACTGCTGCATTTTTCTTAATACAGTGATCCGATAGCATCTTTTACATATCCTAGTTATGTCAGAACAGCTTTAATTAGGCTGAAAATAGAAAGAGTTGAATAGCCATAAATATATTTTGGATCCATATATTAGGACTTTCCCCTTTAATTCTCAGATCTGTGGTGTGTCACACAGTTACAGATTTCCGTGAACTTTCTGTCCACATACTTCACATATTTGATTCAAATCATTTTCAGGACAGCCTATGGCAGCTTAAGGAGCTACATGCACCTAGGGTAGTTAATTCACTATTTTTTCCCCTTTTATCTGGACTGATCCTGGCTTAGGCTGGTTCTGATGTTTCAGGATAAACGGCATTGTTTTGTGGCCAAGTAGATGCTGAGAGTGTAGAAAAGTCTCTAGCTGGACTGCTGAAGTCCTGCCCAGAGAACTTAAACCTTGCCAACACCCTGCTGTAATTTCTGAGTCAGGTAATACCCTTTCCAAAACAGCCATTTAGGAACACAAAGTCTTTTGAAACTCATGATTGAGGGCGGCCATTGTCGCATTTAGTCAAATACCTCTTGGCAATTAACAAATTGACTGGTTTCAGTAGAGCTCATGCCCGGCTTTACAGTCCTGGTTTTAGGTATTACAGTGGTGTTTGCTGTCAGCCAGGATTCGTCAGCTATGGGTAGAGGAGCAAAACTTAGAAAGTGTTAAGAAAAATTTCTTTCTCTTTGTTTTGTGAATTAAATGAGAGATTAAACAAAAATAAAAAGGTTTAAAAAGGCAAAAACAAACAAAAATAAGCATGTAAAGTAAAACAAGTTAAAGATAAGGCCTATCAGACTGTCTTACTTGCCTTGGGCTATTAATTTTTATTAATTTTTTTTTTATTTGAAGCCCAGTGACTATGAGTGTCAGGTCTGAAATGGAAAGATATTGGTGTTCTTCAAACTAATGTATTTGTTGTGTTTGGTAGCTTAATGGGAATTTGTGCTCTCCTGTGCCTTCCTAGTATCTCTGGGGGTTGTGCTTCTGAATCTTTTTGCCCCATCTTTCCCTCAGTAGGAGTTGCCTCTTCAAACTGCATGGCACACCAAATTATTTCCTGCCTCTTGTTAGAATTATGGAATCATTCTCTCTGAATATAGTTTGTGACAGGGAGAATAAAAGGAAGTGGTATAAGACAGTTACCCTTAGTTAAGAGTTTAGGACTGAACCTCTCATCTTCAGGAGAGGCCAGACAGCAGACCAACCATGTGGGCAGAGATTTATTTACAAAAAAGAATGAAGGGTGGGTAACCAGTGTCATAATAATCTAAGTGGGTACCCTGCCAGTCAGAAACGCCCTGGGGCGGAGGCACTTGCTGCTCTTGCATAACAGGCGCTTGCAAAGCTATTTTCTTGCAGGATCTTCTGACTACAGGTCAGGCTGCTACAAAGATCATAAATGGCACTTTTTCTCTTCTAAACTCTACTGCATAGCCAGACTGATGCGCCTATCTTGTTTAGTTATCTAGTTGCTCACCTGGTTTGCTAGTTTAGCTAAATATATGGTTAGACATAAGCTTCAGCAATGTAACCACTAAACTCCATCCAAAACCAAAGAAAAACACATAGTTAATCTCTTCCTTATTGCACATCCTAATGGACAAGAATAACACTTCCATTTTACACATGTGCCGTTTTTTACAAATTTCAGATTTCTGTGACTGAAAGAAATCTTCATGCTAGTGAGACTCAGGATTAGGTATACATTGCCATCCCTTTTCTTTACAGGTTTGTTCTGTGTAATTGCTGCTTCTCTTTCAGGAAGAATTTAATTTACAGGGTGAGTGCGTGTCTGTTTTGTCCTGCCCACAAGTGAGTAGGAGAAAGATAGTAGTGTCAGGGAATGAGTAGGGAATCTGCTTAGTGTTTAGCTAAGCCAAGGTATGAATCAGTTTACCTACATGTATGTGCTCCTTGTCCAAATCAGCAAGAAAGTTGAAAGACAATCTAGAGATATGTCATGTTAGTGACATTCCCAAACATTTTAAGAACTAGAGGAAAAGAGTATAACATCTCTTGCAGCCTGCAAGAGATTTTACACGATAAAAGGGATAAATGTATGATACTGACATTCAGTACCACACACAAAAAATCTAGTAAGATTCTGAATTTTATCAATTCTAGTAAAAAATAATTAAAATGCTTTTTTAAATAGTTGTGAAGTGTTTTAAAATAAGTATTTAAATAACTTTTTATTGTAATAAGTACACTAAGTTTTAAAATCGAGAAAATTTTTATTTTCAGAGCTGAAAGACAATAAGCTCTCTACAGATGCACTAGAAATTCAGAACATGTGAAAGCAAAGATGCTTCTTTGCTTTGAGCTTTTTTATTATAAATTCTATTAGTTCCATGGAATTTAGCTTTCTCTCTTAATTATTTTTCTTAACAAAGATAAAGCAACAGAGGAGGCTTCTCGGGTCTCTGAGGTGCTTCAGGTGACCTAGGCAATCCAAAAGATTTGGAATTCTTCCTTTACCACAAGGAACCCACACTTGCAGAGGCCTCACATTCCCATGAACAGTCAGTTGACAGGTTGGCTGGTCAGTACGCACACTTTAGCAATGGCGGTTGGGCAGTATTACAGTAGAAAACATTTTATTCTATATCACACTCCAGAATCCGTGTATGCAAGTAACTACTGGCATACTGGCTTACTTAAATAACCACTGACGTCTAAACAAAAGCACCATAGCAGAGTAAGAAAAGAAGGAAATGGAGAAAGCATAAATTAAAAATAAATTAACTACATCTTGGGAGAAGTTACTAATGAAATCTGTTTTATATCAACTTCTTGTAAAAGTAGGCTCCTGTGAATTAATTAGCTGTGATTAATCATGGTTTTCTATGACTGTAAACATTGCCATGAACAGTTCTTATATTCATTTAAGGGGAAACACTCTTTGGTAAAAAGAGTATTACAAACACTTATTTCTCTCCTTTTTTTTTTTTTTTCTGCAGAAATTGAGGGGAAAATATTTAAAATATACTGAAGTGATGAAAAACTGTGATTTTTTTTAATTTCACTTTCTCTAAATCAATGGCGTATTTCAGTGCTTAATGTTAGAAACTGTCAGTGCCAAATCATTTATCAACTTCTTGCAGAAGAGACTATGTATCGTATAATATGCTGTTAGTATATTCCAAACACCCAGTGAAATAACAGATGTTTGACCTATTAATGGGATCTGTTCATAAAGGAGTGAATATTCGTTTACTCCTCGGCACAAATATTTCAAATGTGTCAAGTTCATGAGTAGGATTACAATTTGAGAAACAGAATAGAAGAGAATCTACAAACCCCACACACAATGGTATTTGGGGGGGAAAGGGGTAAAGGTGTGGACAACCTGAATATTTAAGGGGATTTCCTGACTTGCAGTTTAAGATAAAAGCCGAAGAAAGGGAAAAAGAAACTGGTCAGTCTTTGCTAGTACAATAATAAGCAGCATTTCTTGCCATTACTGCAAAATTCTATAGTTAATATTCAGTTAACAGTAGAGCAGAAGCTTCCTGTGTCGGTATTAAATAACTGTAGAACGAGTGCTTTTTTGGGGGGTGACCTCTCCCTTGCTGGTATCACCTAATCCTCTGCCTTCATACACTGTCATAATCTACATTTTGCTTGTCTTGCTTTCCTCTGGCAGTAAATATTTGTAACCTACCTTTTCTTTCTGCCCCTCCTTCACAGGAACAGGAGTTCTATCAATTTGCTATTTTTATTTGTGCACGGTGTTCTCTTCCAGTCGCTCTGTAGCACCTGACACTTTGCTTTTCCCTTTCTCCTTCTCTGTGTCTCTTTTGTAAAGGATTGAGTTGTGGTTTATCCCCTAATCCTTTCAAAACACTGTGTACCTTTCCAAATGATGGCAATGTTCTGACAAGGCAAGCAGATGAGCAGGCTGGAAGCCCCACCAGGAGGACCTGCAGAGTGTGTTGTGACACCAGGGGAGGAATGTTCTGACTTGCTCCATTTAGAACTGAAAGCACCTATGCTGTGTTTCTGACAGAGCAGGAGAGAACATGGGGGCCTGAACTGCTGGTCCTGGTCTGCAGTGTTACTCAGTCCAGCCAGCATCACTCCCCCTCTCTCCCCGGCTCTCTCTTCCCCCTGAAGAATGGGTAAAATAGCAGAAGGCTTTGTCGAGAATTATGCAACTCATATCGAAACAGGCAAATTACCCTTTCCTGACCGAAAAAGCAGAGAGAGAAGCTAATTTGTGTCTGTGTGTGTCACTGCATTCCTGGGTTCCAGCCTGGATCAGTTGTTATTTCAGTTCTGAATTCACTTTAAAGAAAAAGCAATATTCTTTTCTTTTTTTGCCTAGTAAGGTCCTCATTTACATGAAGCTGTCAAGTATTATGACATTTAATGTTAATAATGCCACTTTCATTATTTTACTGTGTGTCTGCTGCGCTCTTATAAGAACCACAGGTATGAAACATAAATGTTTCTGATGGTACTGTCGTAACCTGGGACACTGAAAGAAACTCAGCTAACATGCCTTTACAGGTTCCGCAAGAAGGGTAGATGCCTTGCTGTCTCCGTCACTCCATTCTCGTGGGGCAATACTCAGAGCATTTGTTCTTGCATTGCCATAATATTCTCTAATGCCATTCTCAGAATCCTACTTTCACCAGCAGTGATAACTATAGAAAAGAAAGCTTAAACTGGAGTGCTCAGCCAGCCTACAGGTGCTATTGCTTAGGAATAGGAGGACAGCTGCAAGACTAAAAGGCAAAATCTTAATCTCAAGGATTTTGTTCAAAAATCCTGCAAAGTCAAAATCCTGCAAAGTCAAAAAGGGAAATCAGAATGTCATTTTATGATGCTATATAGTAAATCGTGAGCCAGATGAAATATATGAAATATATGCAAACCTAAGTACTGACAAACCTAAATACAGTTTTTGTTACTGTTATCATAAGCAAAAAAAAATTATTTGGCTCCTTACATTGTTTTTTTTTTTCTTCACTGACCAGTCTGGAACTTCTGGTGCTGAAATGCATTAAGAAGTAACAGCATTATCATGTTTGCTCTGTACAGTAATGCATATGCAATGGTTTATGAATTAAAAGCCTCAGCAGTTTTCTTGTGATGGGTGGGTAATTTCATTTGTTTCATCTTACAGAAGGACAAGATGAGACAGAAGGATCATCAGAAAAGTTTTCAAAAAACAGTAGTAAATCCAGGATTATAAATCAGTGTTTTTCTGTTCTTTTCACTCTTGTATGTGTACTACCCCGTGAGAGAGAGACTGTCCTCATAAAATTCCACCTCAGGTTTGAAAATCCAGGTGTCCTGGATAAGCATAAAATTTTGCGTGCTCCCTTCTAAGGGCAAGTTCAAAAGACTTACAGGTTTTGTGTAACTGGGATAAGCAACTAGAATTTCACGCTTATCCAAATGGTGCTAAACCTCTCAGTCTTTGAACTTTTTCTTAGATGGGAACACCAGCAGAAAGATAATGGGATGGGAAGGGTCGTACACAGAGGGGTTCAAGGAAAGAGAAAGTACAGAAAGAAGGGCTGATTATGTGTGTCTCTGTGTGTGTGTCTGTCTGTGTGTCTGAATACGGAAATGGATTTTGCAGTGGTAGGGAAGATTTACTTTGAAGGTAGCAGAAAAGAAAAAGATCATGGAAATATTGCACATATAGCTCAGCATTGTACAGGATCAAGCCTTTACGTCCAGCCTTTCAAAGGAGCTGAACTTGTGTCGAAGCACATAAGTATACATGGTAAGTTTATCAAAGTCTTTGAAAATCAGTCCACGTATAGTACAATAGCTTGGGACCAGACTTCAAATTCTGCTCTGAAAACAGAGGTGATAATTATGAAGTGGTAACCTAATTTTCTTCCTTGGCTTGAAAACAACAAAGTGATTATGGTAAGACATGCGCTAGTAAAATAACAGCAATTATGGATTGCTTGTCCTTTAGCATGTTTCTCACAAATACAGATTGTTTGCAATGAAATACGGGCTTGACGATTATTAATCAGGACAGAAATTATAACAAAGATACTTATGTTTACAATGGCTAAATGAATGATTTCAAGACGGGATGTAACAAAGAATAATAAATCAAAGTAATAGAGCCAAAATTATTTTTAAAAGCCAAACATCTTCAAATCCCATATCAAAATGAACAATGGCTGCTTTATCGAGCTCTTTATTACTTTGCCCGTCAAATTGGAAGGTCTAATGGAAACTCCATATCTGCTACTGACTGAATGAAAATAATGAACGTAAGCAATTCAAAAGTTTGAACCTGTGATTTAACTGAATACTCATTTAACTGAAAGTAATCCAATTTATTAGAAAACTGTTTTCCCAGGTAGTGTTTATTCACAGCTAACTCTATTAGTGTCATCCATTAAATATTCACTGAGAACCTGATTCTGATTTCCTTCATGTCGATAACAAGACTTTTATTAAATTCAGTGATAAGAAACTTACGTACCTTTAATATTCAAAGCAGTTTATAACTCCAAGAAACTAAGCAGTTTAAAATCAGCACAAAAGTAATAGGTCCTGTTTTTGAGGATATATAGAAAGTGTGCTAGGTGTTGTTAAGTCTAACTATGTGTTAAATAAGTGAATTCTTAAGGCTCACAAATGTAAACTTCAATCTAGAGAAGCTGACAGATTCGTGTGATAAAATAAATTACCACAATGGCAAAAGCCTCTGGCTTCAAACTGTTTTTAAGCATGGATACTATAAGTTGTCTTTTTTGTACTGCTACAGTGGAATAATTTAACGGACTCTGTACTTGCAACTCCGGTACTTACTGATTTGAAAATGTTAAGGTTTTTGAGTTGAAACTTGTTACTGAAATTTAAGAGCGTACTATACATAATTTTAACTGTGCCATCAACTTGGTAAATTAGTCTATGTAACATAACTACAGTTGCCTTGAGCTTTGCAGGCTCAAAACCTGCCTGAGAAACTCAGGGAATCAGTTGCAAACAACCTCAGGATGCTGTATCTAGACCGCTTCTAGTGTTAGTGCTAGCGAGTGCAACATTTACTTACATCTCTCTTCAGTAGTCAGTGCAACTGCAGGGGAGATATTGCTCTTAACACATGGACTTTTAAAGTAGCTTAAGGTATTTAGACACCCAGATGTTATTAGAAGTCAACACAGCTTGAATGCTTATCTGCACAAGGCTTTTAAAATTATTTTTTAAACACCTGCAATGAGGGCATCTAGTTGTATCTTAGATGGCTATTGTTGGTCAGCGGAAGTATCAGTCTCTTTTCTACCATGGTAGCTGGTTCTGGTGGCTTGAAAATTTGAATGAAAAGAGTCATGCTTCATGAAGCAATATATGTTCCAGCTTCTCAAAAAGAAGCAGGAAAACTTTTCACCCTTTTTCTGCCTGCACAGTGCTGCTGTAAGGATTACTCCAAATCCTGTAATAATTGAAGATCATGTGCCATCCTGCTTTGCTCTCAAAATTTCAGCAATTTCAGAAAGTGAGAGAATTTTTCTGAACATTCCCTACTGGGATCTTGTATTTTGCCCCCAGTGGGTCTCTGTTTGTCACAAAATTTAAGTGTTTTGTACTGGACCAGTGATGTAAACTTGCTGTAATTTCCCTATAATTTTGCCAGTTCTTCACCACCAAGGGTGGGCTGAGGAGAAGTGAGTCCTCGATACAATCAGTGGAGTCAAATCAAGTGACCGGAAGTAGATATCTACTGAAAGGATCTTCAGTGCACTGATTGCACTGATTTGGGGTTTAATTCAGTTGCCTGAAAACATGCCTCTGTTGTCATTGTAGGCAAGCTAAGGTATACCAACTTGTGTTTCACTGCCATCCCAGAAAGATTCAGCTCTCCAAGAGGACCTGTGTTTTATCTGCCTTATAAATGTCTCAGAAAACCCAAATAGGTCTTAATGTTTAGGCTACTGAATTGAGGCATAGGTCTCCACCACTAGCAGCTCAGATGTCCGTCACACTTGTAAACTCTAAATGCAGACTCCTAAATTTAAACTAACAAATGAATCCCACCCAAAAGGTCATGGTGATGGCAGTTTACTTCAACTGTTAAATGGTTAATGAATGTCTGTGACAGATAATCAGCAAAGTTGCTGTCTTGCAAAGCAAACGACATGCTGAAAAACAGGTCTTGGCAGACAGGTCAAATATTCCACCCCTGATGAACCAAGGCTCAAATTCTGCACTGCTTCACAACTCACAAAATAAGGTCAACAAGGATCTGCAGATACTTTATATGTATAAGAAAGCTTACCCTTTGGGTAATACTTTCACTTTCTTGAATTGCTAAAATTTTGAGAGCAAAGCAGGATTTCACATGGTTTTCAATTATTACAGGATTTGGGGTAAGATTAATTTGGGGATTTATATATTTCTTGAATCTCTTTATTTTCTTAATAAAAAGCTTTCTTCTAAAGATGACCTTCTGGATAGAGTGTAAAAGTTCTCGGCCAGGTGCACAGGTCTTGCTTCATTTCGCTTATACAGTCTAAATGCACAGTAAATAACGTAGGAGTGAAGAGGGAATGGTACCAGATATTTAACTTTCTCTTCATTGTGCATCTCAGACTGTACTGACTGAAGAAAAACCTTTCAGTTGAAAGAAGTTAAGTGTGTTGCTTCACAATTTTATTTAGCATATGGTTAGGTGTTGTTTCTAGTTGTTAGTTTGTTGTTTGATATGGTAAGAGGAGTCAGCCAAACCTGAGGTTGCTTTAGACACCATGGAATCAATATCATTCCCTACCTAAAGAAGGCATGATCTTAGTACAGAAAATAAGCCAGATAATGGCAAGAAGGATAGGGCACCCACTCGGTGGTAGTATTTGAGGATCATTCCAGCTCCACAATAAGAAAAAGCCTTATTTTGTTTTGTTTCATTTTCAGGGATGATTAACTGAAGGGAAAGCAATAGAGTGAGAAAGGAGGCAGGGAGGGGAGTAGGTTAGGAGAGAAAAGGGAAGGGAGGTTTCATCACAGTTCCCTTTAGGCTACGTGGCAGTCTTTGGGTTTTTTGCAGATTTGAGACTGAAGCAAAAAGCACTTTGCAGGAGTGTGCTTGTTTCATAACAGCATCAGGGAGCTCTGCACACCTCTCTCCCTCAGCTTGCCATTGGCTCCTCATACTTCCCTGTAGTTGTTTGCCTGAGCATCAAAGAAGTAAGTGGTTGTAGTATTGCTTACGTTTTTCTCCACAGTGCTTCAGACAGAAGTCATCTGGCGTTCTCCCTATCTTGTTTCGGAAAGGAGCGTTTGACCGGGACAAAGGTTATTAGTAGTAAGAGTGCAGTGGTCCATTTTGTTTTGTCCTCCTTTTCTTCAAAAGCTTAAAGGGCCTGCTAAGTTACTGCAATGCCTGGACTCCTATAGTGTGGCGGTTTATTGCTGAAGGTCTGCACCCCTGTGAGCCGGCACCTCTCTGTGTTTCTGTATTGCCCTCGCCTCCCACAAGACACTACTTGCATGGAAAGCAGCTGTGACACATCTGCTGTGATACAGATAATGTATCAAGATAACATAAAGGTATATATGTCCAATCAGCCAGGAATACTTTACTTCCATGGTTAAGTTGCACATCATCTAAACAAGACAGCCGCATCAAATTGCAGTATCTCGCTGAAAATGCATTCCTATAGGAACAGCAGCTCTTTGCAATACTCCTAGCAACAGACACTTATTTAATGGAATTTCATACTTTGGTGGGGTTTGCAGCCAACAATGCTAGCAGCAGTCTATTCAGAGAAAAAAAAATAGAGGGTGATAAGGTGTAGGAAGGTTAAATTTATAGTCAGTTTAGGGTATTTGGGAGTTTGCACAAATCTAGTCCACTGAGAAACAAAGATTTACTTCTTTGTTATTAAGATGTGTTGGACACTGCCATACTTTTGTTTCACTTCCATTTAATCCATTTTTCTTTCTGGATGTGTGAGGATACGTATGGCAAGATGATAAGAAAAAATAATGGTGCATTGATCTCCTATTATTGCTTGTCTTCTGTGAATTTTACCAGTCCTGCAATTTTTTCTTCAGTGCAATGATACTGAATTATAATGTGTTTTGCTGAGATGAAGCTGTATAATATGTACTGACAGAAGTGGTAGTATCTAGCTGGATCAGAAGGAAATTCAAGATGGAAGACTATCACTGCTAAATAATTTTAGACCATAAGCATATGGATACTCGCAAAATATTGAGCCTACCACAAGTTCTTACTAATACCTAAATATTTTCACATGCATTGAAAAGTTATTGCACACATGCTGAACAGGACATAAAGACATTGAAAAAAGGAAATGAAAAGCTAAATTATCTCCACTATTGCATACAGAAACATATTTTATGTCTTTTGTATTATGCATATGCCCCCATTATGATCTTTGGTCTCCAGGAACATGTTAGTCTTTAATAACCCTCTCACACTACTTATACATTCCATTTTATACAGATCTTTACAACTGCTTTTCACCATTGTGTTATCTAACTAGCTACTAATCCATTTTTACTTCGGGGAATGTTTTTGTGATGCTTTTTTTATTATTTTATTTCTCTCATTGTCGTATTTCCATTTTCTCTAATTCTTTTTTGTTTCCATTTAGGATGCCAGAAATTAACTCCCAAGACAAACAAACACAAAACCAAAATCAATGAAATATGATCTCCTGTTTTTCCCTAATGAAATTAGCTTTAGTGATATTTTAGCATGGGTGGTTCACATTTAGAAGTTCCTGAGCAGTGTTAGTTCAGCCAGACTGCATACTTGGGTACTACACAGTTCAAGGGCTCAAGCACCTCATTGTCAGAAAAGGTACTGTCATCACAATGAAATATTTCTTGCTTTAAAAACGTGTATAAAATAATGACAACTTCATCAAGTCTGAATGTTTAATTTCATAAGAAGCTCCATTTTTTTAAACCAGCAAAATAAATTCTGGAAGGAGGTATAACTGATCTATGTCTGTTGCTCACAAGGGATGAGGGGAAGACGAGGTGCAACTGTCAACACTGAGGAGACAAGGAGCTGTTAGGATACAGAGGTAGCTAAAAAAATAGTGCTTACAAATTTGCTTGGAACAACTTAAATTGAAAAGGAGGTTTCTAACCTTTGGAGGAGTAAGATATTTTAAGGGTAGTGGAGGCTATCTATCAGACACATTTCAAGGTAGAACTTGTCCAGCTTTTGCAAGAAGCTGTATGAAGTCATTCAAACTGAAATCGGGTAGATTTAGATTAGCTATAAAAAAGAAATTCTTCACCATGAGGATGGTGAGACACTGGCACATGTTGCCCAGAGAAGCTGTGGCTGCCCCCTCCCTGGCAGTGTTCAAGGCCAGGTTGGATGGGGCTTTGAGCAACCTGGTCCAGTGGAAGGTGTCCCTGCCCATGGCAGGGGAGTTGGAACTAGATGATCTTTAAGGTCCCTTCCAACACAAACCATTGTATGATTCTATAATTCTATGATTCTACAATTTAAGTAGATTTGATAAGCTTTGATAGCCAGACTTGGTTCCTTCAAGTTCTGTACTTCACTTTAGCTCTATGGCTTTAATGATTTTATTCTAACTTTATAATGTAAGTTCACAGCAGATGGAGCATAAGGTACAGCATAAGAAGAGCACATGTGATACTATTTTTTAGGTATATTCTTCTACCATCCAACAAATAATGGCACAGGGCCTTCGTAATTACATCAGTGATGAGCTCTGTAATGGTGTGTGGTGGCTTTACCTTCTATGGATTAGTTTGGTCACTTCTTGCATCCATGTGAATTTTAGCAGCTACAATATCTTCTGGCATACAACTTCATGTGGGTTGTATGAAGAAATCTCTTTTGTTGTTGTTGTTGTTGTTGTTGCTGTTGTTGTTGTTGTTGTTGTTGTTGTTGCTGCTGCTGTATTGAATATCCAATCTACTAATCTCATTTCTTGCCCCTAGCTCCTGTATTGATGAGAAATGATGGACAACTCTTCTCAGTTAATCCTCTTCTGCCACTTTTGATTTGATTTTGACCTCTGTTATATCCCTTTCAGTCATCTCTTTTTCAAGCTGAAGAGTCTTCGTCTGTACATTTGGTTTTGTTCACAAATTGTTTTTTACTACTGAGTTGACATTTTCATAAAGTTCCCAGTACATTCTCAAGATTTTTTTTATCTTGGGGTAACAGTAAGTCAAGAGACCATACCCATATCTGTGAATAAGGAAAGTTCTTTCTCCCTCCTTTTTTTTTCTGTTAACGTATCCTGAAGTTCATCTGTCATTCTATCACTAGGTATAGTAAGGTTAGTCTGTAGTTCTTAGAAATCAGCCCTGATGAGCAACAATAAATGTTATCAGCTCATCCCTTTCAAGAATGTTTACATTGCATAACACCATCCATGGCATAGTCTCTTTGTCAGACTTCAGTTACTGCCACTTGGGACCATAAAAACTGCTCATTGTTTCCTGTTGGTTCCTTGGTTCTATGTGCAGACACAGATTGTCCCACTGAATATCAGGTTCTTTAAAAGCCTTTAGTGAGGGACATCATCACATAAACCTATATAACTGTCTAAATGTGTTAACATTCTCCTTCATTCACATGCTTGTTCCAATTTTGTAAGCAATATATATCTGTTAAAATTTAAGTAATATTTTTCAGTATTATCCAAATGAATGCATTCTACTTTACTGAATAGAGATGAACTATATTCTGCCTAAGTTAATTCTTATATGCTCTACAAAAAGGATTGAGTCCTCTTATTCCAGGTAAGACCTAGTAAGAAGCTGAACTATATTCTACCTCCTTCAGGTTCATAGTAGCTCCTGAAGATCTGAAAAATGTAGAAAGGGACATTTGGGCCTCAAGGCTGGGTTGGTAGGACCTAGAAAGTTGTGGGAATTTCAGAAGTAGAAGTGGTTGCCAAGGGATTTGCAAAGTTTGCAAGAGTTTTGAAAGAGTTTACCCTCTTAATAACACCTATATTTTTTGTTTGATTGATTGTTTTTATTAACTTTTTAATCTCTTCGCTCCCAGGTACAAAGCTGATTAGTGACTTGGCCTTACAAGTTTATGCCCTTAAGACAGCGCTTCCAGTAACACAGATCTGCTAGTACTTTCTAGCAAGCCTCACTGTTAGCTTTATATTAATTTTAATAAAGTCTAAAGCCACATATCCAAAATTCGTTACTTCTGCTTTATTTCAGACCTGAATCTCCTTAAGAATATTTTTTTTTTGTTTTCTGTCATTGGCAGATGAGCTAATATCCCTTCGAAGCAAGCAAAGCACATAATTACTTACATGAAAAACAAGCTCTTTGGGAGAATCCTCAACTAAACCCACCCCTTAGAGGAAAATAAGAAGGGCACTGGCAATTAGATAAGCTGTACTTCAGGCATGAACAAACACATTTATCAGATAATTAGTAGATACTTTTCTAGGTATTTCTGGCACAGAGATCCAAAAGCAGTGCTACCGGCAGGTTAGCTCATCTGATGAGAAAAGCCCTGTGGCTGCAACAGACTGCTAACTTGAGAGGGAGAAATGCCCTGTATTGTAAATCCTTTCATGCTTCAGACGTTCAGTGTTCTTTGTCTTGAGTCTTTAGCCAGTGCTATCTATTCTTCTCCATAAGCTGGCAGGCAAGAAATGTCACATTTAGAGAAAGCGCAGCCTCCTGTGTACTATCTGCTTCTTGCAGGGGAGAAACCCCACCTTGCAGAACCTGAGAGAGGTATTTTAGGCAGGGTACGGTGAGGGAGCAGACACACTGAACAAAATTTCCAGAAATAACTTCTAGTTCACATTTTTTCTTGGAAATGAGAACTGGCTATACTATGATACAAACAGGCTCAACAGTATTATTTCGGTAGAAGCTGGTCTACCAGGGAATTTACTACTGAGATAGATAGGTCCAAACAGTTGGCAGTGGTCTCTGGAGGCCCCTGGATTTCTGTCTGGACCACAAGGGACCTTTAGAAGCAAACCCTGTAATGTTTTTGTATGGAGACAGAACAGTTAATGTGTTCCTAATGGTGGGAATGTTCTGACAGTTGGAGTAGATAATGACAGAGAAATCCATTGTCTACACTTTATCAGTAATTAAAAGAACAAAAGATGCTGCAGAGACATTGTAATTTTTGTGTTTATGTATGTGTATACACATACATATAGATGTACATACATATGCATAAAGAACACACATGAAAAAAAGTCCAGTCTACTAGGGAATGAATCTTTCAAAGATCAGAAACATTAAAGGATTGAACATGTAAGTGACTGAACAGTCTGATGTTTACACTCAACAAACAAAGAATTCCGGACTAGTCAATATGATTGTGAATAAATTTTTTCTTAAAAATACAAAGATCTTGTGATACCTCAAGGCACAAGTTTATGAAATAGTCTTTGAAATGTTCTTCCCCCAGTGAGTTATGTGCTTGCAGAAAGCTATCAGAAATATTTCAATGATCAAAATAATAAAGCAAAATCTCCTAAAAATTTTAACGTGGTCTCCAATGTTACTGGCTTTTTTCTTTGAATCTCTGTTAATATATGTATATATGTGTAAACATGCACATTGTATAATGCATAGAATATATGCTCATCTAACAGTATACAACTATAAGGGTTTTTCTCACACTTCAAATTAATTGACATTTTTTCATGAGTGCAGGTACAATATTTAAAAAAATATTTCAAGAATAATTTTGATTTTTATTCTAATTCATAATAAAACTTGTGTTCAGAAAGTAGACATTTTAAAAATAATGATGATACCTGTTTCCAAACTAGTCTTATAATACACACTCACTGTACAATTCATTGTGTATTATGATGGAAAAGAGAATGTCATGTATTAAGTTGCAAACTTTCCTCCAAACTGCCTTAGAAATATATTTCTTCAATTGACAAGATTTAAAAAATCTCAGCATATCTGATTTTAATCTTCTGTTATATGATAATCGCCAATCACAGGTTGCACAAAAATGAGAGACGGTTGTAATTTTGGCACTGCTGCCAAGAACAATTTCCTCCAGAAAGCAGCTTTCAAAAGTCTTTGTTTCATATTTACATTCATAGGGTGAACATTAAATGAAACTTTGTAGTTCTCAAGCACTAGAATGTATTGCATGTATGCTACTGTAGTTTCAACAGCTATATAGGAAATAGAATAATACTATGCTGCTCACAGGGAAGTTAAATTCTTTAATGTTTGTAAGACATTCTGAGAGCCACACACAGAATTTACTATGTAAGCAGCTATGTATGAAGGCAGTGAATATTACTATGGCTGTGTGGCTTTATAGATAATATAATACAGAAATTCTTTACTCAGGGTGACCAAAAAATAAAAGGGTTATTTAGCAGGTTAAGGAAAAGTTAATGGTGTTAGGAGAGATTCATTACCTTCTTTGCCTGTGTCTATACAGCAGTTTTAACACATAACTTGTTTATTCTGCAGTTGTATTTTTCTTTTGGAAGTGAGATCACAAGACTTTATAAAACATCTACCTCTAAGTACCTATTCAGAGTGTTATTTGTTTAATGTAAAGTTAACTAACTGAAAGCTAGACATCTAAATGGACTAGTCATTTGTATTCTCTCTATAATCAGCACAGAAAAACATAACTTCTCCTGAGGGCAGTTCTTCCTTGGTGTAGATCAAAACTAGGTGGGATGAAACACCCTCTGGAGATGTCTATCTGCATCCACTAACTATAGAGGGAGCCTATTTTAGGTTAGCTTTATCTATCTAGAAGTTAAATACCTAATGGAGCCAAGGCTCTCCCTTACTCCTCCATTAGGGAAAGATGCTGCCAACCCCTCCAATTAATTTCTAAAATAGAGGGAATGAGACCCTGGCCCCACTAAAATTAGTGACTCCAAAAACTTCAGCAAGACCAGCACCGCTGCTGCCAGGTTCAAGTCTGTTTACATGTGTGCAAAATATCCAGCTTCAGTCTAGCCTTTCTCCTTCTTGACTACAGGTTGCAGTTGTGTGAAGTTATTTTACAGGCACAGCAAGCTTCTTCAGCTGCAACATACTGAATCTAGGAAGAGCTATAATCTATATAATGTTTGTGCTTTGCTAAAGTGAGTGTTTATTTATTGCATTTAATTCTTTGGTTATACAGTTCAAGTAAATGCCTAAATATTTCATGCCTTTGTTCAGTTATTTGAAATACTGATAGCAAAATCCTGACAGCAAAATCCTGACAGCAAATGAAGGCAAGAGTAGAAATGTTAGGCAAACAGAGATAACTGCTACCAGCATTAAGAAGAGACTAGCACAAGCCTAAGATGGCACCCGCTTTGCTGCAGTAAAAAATGAATTTTACCACCCCGTGCATGAAAACAAAGTTACTTGTTCTGTATCTTAAAGATGACAAATTCAATTTTGCCTGTGCTACTGAGAAACTTTGTGCAGGCCTACAAACTAATGGACCCTGGTCTGCTTTCTAGAAACTTCTGCTTCCTGTGAAGGGTGTTGATGACTCTGAGCAGGAGCAGACACCTTGTCTGACTTAAGGCTGTCACAGACAATAGTCAGACTTGTGGCAAACAAACAGCAGGAGATAATGGACTTTTACTGTAGTGACTTTTCTGTCTGATTACTAGAGAAATATTTATGCCTTTACACATTCAGCCAGCATAGAGCATTACTTATATCAAAGGATATCTCTAAAATGGGAAAGGTTCTTGAAACACAGAAGATAGCAATGTCACATGAAACAGGAATTACTAAGCAGAATTTTAGAGTAAGTCTGCTCACAGAATGAATTAAGCAGGTAGTAAATACTGACCTCAACAAAAAATTGTAACAAAAAGAGGTGCACCCAGTATTTTCCGAAGAGAGAAATCATCCAGTAACGTGCACTGACGTTGATAGCTCATTAGCTGTGCAGTAAGTATCAAGATGTGTACAATATTGAACACAGACAAGTGCAGACTTCCTTTACTTCTATGTTATTCTGTCCAATAGAAACAGAGGAGCAATAAAAAGCAGATAATAAACTCTGAGTTCTGGAGCCTGACATCAATGTTGGTTCCTGGCTACTCATGCCCTTTCTTCAGCCCCAGGATGCCTCAGTGAAAATCTTTGGGAAACGCATCTCTCACGCTCTAACACATCCCTTGTTTGGCATATTGTTATCCCTGCTCAGTGTTACCCTTAGTCAGTCAAGGAGTCAAAACTCTATTAGTGTTTTAGACATTTCTTGAACTGGATGCTTTGGTGGGTTTTCGAAGGGATGTCATGTCACAGCATCACGGCAAGCCTTGAAACTGCAGGTTGCTGCTCGTGAAAGGTATAGATATATTCACGACATAAGCAGCTAGTCCTGCAACAGCAAGTACTGGATGACCTTAAAGGTGACGGTATCAGTTCTGTCTATCCTTAAGCAAGCTGAAGTTCATAAGAACCACTCTGTATGCTTTAGATTTCTACTTCCTAAAACAATAAGACTCTTACTATCTTAAACTGTAAACACATTAAGAACAAACTCAGAATCTGGCAGAACATATAACAGGAGGCATACAGTTATTGCAGTTTCCACAGGAGCCTTATTATACAGGAAAATATAATTTTTTAATATTTGCAGCTGCTGGGAAATCTCAATAGCAGGGAGCTGCTACCATATTTTTTGAGCTGAACTTCCTCTTTTTTTTTCTGAGCGTGGACCTGTCTTGTCTGTAAGCAATATCAATGACAGCTCTCAATTTTGGTGGTGTTATTTACCTTCCATGCTCCTGCTAGATGTTCTGAGAAATCCAGGGTGGTTATAAGAGTCCCTTTTTGATCCTTTTGTGTGGACCTCGTGAGGCTCTTTAATAGCCTGCGTTCCTCAGCAGCAGATTGCATGGGGTCGGGAAGGTCAGGATGATTTGCGAGCTCTTCCTTGTGCGACAAGTTAGTTTTAGCCGCAAAGGCACTCAAATACCGTATTACGCGCTGATGGCTTTCTGAAGTTGTTCTGCCCCCACACCCTGAAGAAGATGGATTGTTCACGATCTGTGTGTGAGATGCCGCTGCTGTAGTCTGTCTTCAGCTCCAGCTCACATATCTCACCTCTGGGCAACAGCACGGTGTAATTGATGTTCAGTATGCCTCAAGGGGTTAAAAGATTAATGCACAGCAAAGGTATCCTGTAAGCTGCAGTTTTAAGGAGCTACATTCTGATCTGCAGTATTAGATTTCATTAAAAGGTTAAAAAAGAAGTTGTACCAGAATGTATATTAGGCCAGCAGCTGTAAATAGTTGAATGGAGTCATAACTTTCTGAAAGTTTTTGTTGCTTGGGTATATGATTTCGCCATAAACGTTGAGTAGGATTATATTTGACAACAATATTTTCTTCAATACAGATGGTGAATCAGTATCCAAGAATGGCTGTTACTTTAAGAATTTCAAAACATTTTATGTAATTGTAAGAATTTAAAAATATAAATGAATCCAGAAGCCCTGATTTCCCTGCTTAGATTATAGTAACTTCCTACTGCCTCAGTGAAAAGTTGCAGATGTCCAGAGCAGAAAAAAAGGCAACTCCAAATGTACATATGCTTTTATGTATGCATACACATGCACACATGTGTGTGTGTGTGTATACATACACACAAAAATATATACATCTCCTCTCATCCGCATTTCTGATTTTTTTCATCAGTTATTAGCTCTGGGAACATTATGTCAAGGACACTCATGAAAGACAGATAAAGTGTTATTGCAGTGATTGTATGGAAAGCTGAGTAACATTAAACTTTGAATAAGAATGGATTTTTTTCCCAGTAACAAGCTTAGACTTTATATCTGATTCAGGCTTAACAATAACAGTATAAGAATAAAACCTTTTATGTATATTCTGTTTAAATTAAGTGTTCTACTTTTTAGATTAGATGTGTAGAACTTATTTCACTGAAGCTGGAGATTAGGTTCACTGAAAGCATTTGGCCATTAGCATAAATATCATAGAGGATGATAGAAAAGAAAACATTAAGAAATGGCATGACCTGAATAAGCCGTTAATATTAAAGCTGCAGTTTGGCAGATATTTAAACAATAGAGAACATCACCCTTCTGGCCTGTCTTGCTGGAGGAGTCTTCAACAGGAAAAGTGCTTTTGGTCTCATCTGAGTCCAGACTCAACTCTATATACCTATAACAATAATGTGGTCATATCCAGTGTAATTTGTTCAGCATTCTCAGGGAAGTTCAAATGGTGCTTTAGAATAGGTATCCCTAGTCTTCAGTCTGAGAAATTGAAGCAAAGAGTGTGTCACATGCTGGCATAAAGACCAAAGTCGGTTAACTCCTAGATTGCCCAGTAGATCTGCCCTAGCTCTGCTTCTGCTACTAATCTGCAGACATGATCCACATTTATGTCAATGTTTGGTCTGGTAATAGGCAATTAAATGCTTGTACAATCCAGGGATGCTGGGAAAATATGTCAGTTGGAACTGAAAGGAGTTCCTATTTCCTTTCAGTATTTAGCAAAACTGAACAGAGCTGGAACAAAATTGGGCAAACTGAAAGGAGTTCCTATTTCCTTTCAGTATTTAGCAAAACTGAACAGAGCTGGAACAAAATTGGGCAATCGATCTGTGTTTAAGAAAAACGAGAACACTGATCTCACTGAGAACAACTGATATTTAAAAGGTGCCATGTTTGTAGTGAAGCACTGAAGACGCTTTTTTCCCCCTGGTTTCTGTAGAAAAGTGTGGGCTGAGAAGACCATGTTTGCCTCTTCCTGAATTATCTTGAAAACCCTATGTTTTAAGATTCTTCTCAATGAGTGAATGAAACAAAATGGCTAGAGAAATGGAGTAGAAACCTCAAGAAAAAATAAGTGGGTTGAAAACAAGAGCAAAGAACAGACAATGTGGAAAAGCATAGAGACTGTAGTACATAAAAAAGAGACATCTAGAAAAATTTATAAAATGCCACACTGCGACATATGCAGCTCTTAGCATATGTAGATGTGTCAAAATTTTCCCAACTGATAGAAGCTTCCGTGTATCTAGAATTTGTTTATTTTTGAGAATGTATAATTTATTCACAGAAATATTCTGATTTGGATGTTAGAGAGATCGCCATTAAACATTTAAGTATGGTGGTCCTCCTCAAGTTTGACTCAGCTCCCACTTCAGCCTCCCAGCTATGACAAACTAGCTTGCAAGCCCTCCAGACATCATGAAGTTCAGAAGCCTTCAAACACCACACGATTTGACCGTGTCAAAACCAACACGTGCTACTTTGTGGTAACAAGGTGGGAATCACATAGCGAGTTGCTGGAAACAGTGGTAATTACACAGTAAGTTAATTATACAATTACCAAGAGACAACCTGCCAGCAGTAATGTGAATCGTATCACCACTATAATGCCAAGGGATATTGCAATCTGGAGTCAGCTAGTGCTAGCATTAAAAACACACCAGAATACAGAAGTCTAAGAGGACAAACTATGGAAGTTGAAGTACCTTGAAGAGTTCAGGACCACAGCACTGGGACAAATGGGGATCTCTGTGTGATCACAAATCTTGTCTAATCTTGTCACATTGTTTGCAGAACAGATTTTAAAGGCATCATTTGGTTTGAACGACAGGCTACAAATTACACAGAAAATGTAAAAGTGAAGCTCAGTATTAGCCAACAGTTAGTGCCTGACTTTTTCAACCTTTATTTTTTTTTCTCTTTTTAATTTTCTTTGTTCTAATCCTAAGAATCCATCCTAGCTTGCTCGTAAAATTATACATTCATGTGACATCACACAAGGGATTAAAAACATAGACCTTAGTCTATTTAAAGAAATTGAATTTAGCTTTATCACAGAACTTAGTTTGAATGAAATGTTCGAGAACCTCTTAACAGATCCCTCGTTAGTTTGTAAGGCACTAGCGCTGAAACAAATAGACTATAATTCTGTAAGTACTATAACCACATGAAGCTTTATAAAAAAAAATGAAAAAATGAAAATGATACAAACTCATTTCACTACACAGATCATCAAGCTCATAGTACTGCCGAACACTTTTGCTGCAGTTGCCAAAGATTATGAACAAAATCAACTGTACCTTGGAATGAAATGAGATAATAAGAATTATAGTACCTGCTTCTCTTATCTTTGGTCTGATTAAGCTTATACGGCAAACTCTGCACTAAGGGCTGTTTATTACTATGGTTAAAGATGGTGCCAAGTCTCACCCAGGGCCTGTAGGCATGATTCTAAGTAAGCAGTATTTACAATCAAATAAAAATATATTTTTAAAAATTTCAGACATAATCTGTCAAATACATCGCTGCAGTACAGAGGGGGAGAGGTGATTAGAAGAAAACTTCAGAAGACTCTATCAGAGGGTTGGCTTCTGAAGAAAGCATGGCTCTTTGGTCTCTGTGAATCATAGCAGCTCTAAGGGTTGTGTCTGGAGGAAGAATGAGTGCAGAAGGAGCTGGAGGAGATGAAAGGGAGCTCAAGACAGGCAGCGAGGCAGCTCAGGGAGGAAAAGTACCACCATGTCTTCTAGCAACATCAGGGACGAAGCAGGAAAAACTGGAGGAAACTGGAGGGTGTTGAAGAGTTCAAGTGGAGGAGGAAGAGATGCGACAGGAAGATGAATTCCTTCTGAGGTGAGGAGAGCACACTGGCCTGTTTATTCTTACACCAGTGAGGAATATGGTGCTACTGCTGTCACTGATCCTTTCAGCACAGAAATGGTACAGTGGTAATGGGAGCAAAAGTAGTCGACAGACTTGAGACAAAACAAAGGACACAGCAACAGCTTTCTTTTGTATCTCTAGAGTCGCCACCAAGCAAAACTATTTTGTTAATATTTTATTGTTATTAGTCATAAGTACAGCAAGGGAGCTATTACAAATGAAACACTAGAACAGACTGAGCTGACAGTAAGCTAAAACATGCCTAGGGCAACAAACTTTTTTTTTTAGTGTTATGACTTTCTAGTTTCTGCTTGTGATGAATAATGTGTCAAAAGACTCCCTAAACTCCTTCACTGAATACCAAAGGTTGCTGAACAAATGATCCGGAAAACGATCCAGCTTTGGGGTTACTATTTGAAAATCACCATTTTCCTTTTGTTAAAACATCTTTGTTAACCTGATCTTTCAGATCCTTAATTCAGCTACTGCATGTACATTTACTTTTCCAATTCACTTTATGGTCTATCACAAGTTGAATAAACCTCAGATTCTGACTCCTAATGGGAAAAGAGTGACCCTGACTACTTTCTAGTATAGGCATTGCTGGGAAGTCCACATAAAGAGCTGTGCTTATTTCATAACGAAAGGGTAAGCGAGTTGATGCTGTTCAGCCTCGAGAAGAGAAGGCTCCAGGGAGACCTGATTGCGTCCTTTCAGTACTTAAAGGGGCCTTATAAGAGAGAAGGGGACACAATTTTTAGCAGGGCTTGTTGCAATAGGACAAGGGGTAATGGTTTTAAACTGAAAGAGGATAGATTTAGGTTGGACGTAAGGAAGAAATTCTTTATGATGAGGGTGTGGAAACACTGGAACGTGTTGCCCAGAGAGGTGGTAGATGCCCCATCCCTGGAAATATTCAAGGTCAGTTTGTACGGGGCTCTGAACAACCTGGTCTCATTGAAGATGTCCCTGCTCACTGCAGGGGGGTTGGATTAGATGACCTTTAAAGGTACCTTCCAACCCAAACTATTCTATGATTCTGTGACAAGTACAGTGTTTATGAAGTACACTAATCTGAGAATGCTAATCTGAGACTCATTCTGATAACTGAAGGTTGGGTATCTGAAGCCAAGGGCAATTCAAAACTTTTTTCCAGGCTGTGTCTGAGTTTGTTGTGAGCTTCAGCCCATGTCTCTACATGATCTGTAAACTTTCAGTTTTCGTATGCTGTTACCTTTATTTTTAGATTCCTGAGCTGGTTGGAAATGGAGTTACATGGGCTAAAACATGTTTGGAAATCCAGAGCTCCTGTATTTCATCTGATGAAGGACTTCATAAATATGTTTGCATTTTAAGCTATAGTGACTGACCTCATAAAAGACTCTCTCTCCTTACAGATACTGCCTTACAGATTTCTGTTGACATGACACAATCTTAAACAAATTACATAATCTCCTTATAAAGTTTTATTTAGCATCTTTATTTCAATGTTGCAAGAATAGCAACCGACAGGCCACAGCTCCTCCAGTCTTCTTGTGCTCCTGCACATATATGAGCGAATTACTACTGCTTTACTCACCCTTTTGGATCGTGTAGCTTGCATACTTCACTGCAGTCAGCCCTCTCTGCTGAATGCTGTGACTGGAAGGGAAGAGCAGGCTGACACTAGTGGGGATAAATGACTTTAAAAGTGAGTAAGCAGCACAAGCTAAAGTACTTGATTAGGAAGGGACATGTTTTTTCCAGTCAGAGCTGCTGTTCTCAGTTTAAACCATCACCTTCTATAAGCTTTTAGGGGAGGATAATACTGGATATGTTTCTGTTTTTTCACTGGTGTGAATAATAGTTATAGTAGTAGAGTTCTTGTGGAGACTGAAAAGGGCTTCTCTGGGCAGAATGAAGCTTGATTTCTGCATCAGACAGCAGCACGATTATGGAAAAGATGAAATTATTTTCCATAAACTGACGTCATTTGAAGAAGAAGAATTTCCATATTTCACTGCAAATAATGAGCTATTTTCATAAAATGAAAGAAGGAAAACATTAATTGCTAACTTAAGAAGGGATCAAATATAGAAAAATGAAAAGTCTATTAGGCTCATTTTTTGCATTGTATAATTTTTCAAAGGAACTTAGCACAGAAATTTATGGGGTTTTTCCAGGTTTTTTTTCCTAGCTGAATTTTTATGAAAGTTATTTTCAAATTTTCTGAAAAATACAAATTCTAAATCACTCAAAATCTAAGAAGAAAATTCTGAGTGAGGTAACTTTTGCTCATTCATTCTGGTTACCCACAGGTACAGAAAAATTCATAAGTTTTGAAAATACTCAGTATTTATTGCCAAAATGAATCAGGGGTGGGAGAGAGAGACAACACTTTGGTGCACAAAATTGGATAAGCACATCAATCTTAAATCCATTCCATGTGATTCAACAGGGAAACAGGTATAGGCAGCTGCTTTATTCTTACTAGTGTTCACCTTCACAAATGAGTCAACAAATTAGTCAGTGTTTACCATTTAAAAATATATTGCTCATCCTTCTGTTTTAGGAAAGGTTTGGTTACATTTAATCCTTCTAATCTCTTGATTGTACAGAATTATTCTAAGGCACGTTGCCTTCCTCCCCACTGAACTCAGCCAACATGACACTATCTTGTTTTTCCTGTAATCAGAAGCTAATGGGGACTATACAAACTGCTCCCATCCCTCTACCCCATTCTTCTCCACCTCCCTCTGAGGCAATCAAACTGTGTAGTCATTTGAGAGGCTAATTGAGACAACAGGATTAAGATCCAGGAGCTCACTGTAGGCCTCCACTGAATAGTTATCTCCAAATAGGCCAAGAATAGAGGCGTAAGTCAAAAGTTTTCTATGAAAATCATAGGTCAAGTAAGAAAGAAGGATGGAAACTTAGCTTTTGGTGATTACATTAGCCTGTCTATGGGGCTTCGGCTACAATACAGAGAGCATGTGTATTTCCTTTTTTAAAGGAATATTATTTTTAAAATCTACTGTCATTTATATTTGGTAGTTGTTTGCACTGTGTTTCTTAGCACTCATAGTATTCATTGCTATGTAAGAATTCTTTTTGTATGTGTATGTAGTGATGGTTGGGCAGTAAGCTTTCATGTATATGGGTGCTTATTCAGCAGAAGATGTCTCAGATATCTCAGAACCTGAAGTGTGAAGTGTGTTAGAAATACTCAAAAGTTTTGTGACATATAAGGAATGATGTATATAGAGCACAACTTAAGAAGAAAAGGAGAGTCAGCTCCCAGTTCTTTGTCTGTCTAAATGAGTACATCCATACAGGAAGGCTAGGCTTTATAAAAATATTGTTCAAGCAAGAGGAGATGAGCTCTACAAAAGAACTGAAGGAATAAAAGGAAACAAAGGATCCACAGCAGCTGGAGAGGGAAATAGCTTTCAGCTGTTCATTGCTGAAGACATTAGAAACAAATAGCAGTCTAGATTGCCAGAAAATTCTTATAAACTTGTTTGTTTGTTTATTTATTTATTTATAAGAGAAGGCATGTTTATAGTTGGCTGTACTTCTGAAAAAAAGTGTATAACAAAACCTTTAAAATAAAAGAAACTAAAGATACAGTGTTGATCTTTAATCTTTTTTTTAATAGGTCTTACTGGCATGCATAAACATTTATATGTAAGTGGATATTTCTAGAGAGAGAGAGAGAAAGTGCATGGTGTGCGTGTCTGTGTGAGAATACAAACGTCAGTTATGCGAACGGAAGATGAATTGACTGTGTATACAGTAGCTGGTAATGGGCAGTGGTAAATGTACTGGCCAGACACCAACAAAAAATGCAAAGTTGATTCGTTTTTTTTTTCAGTAATTAACTGATGATTTATTTTACAAATGTGTTGTGGTAATTCAATAAATTTGCTAATTTAGCACAAGCGGTTTCTATTTATAACCCTCAAATATTTTACTGTGCACATCTGTGTCATGGAGAATTTTGCCAATATGCTATTTTTTCACTCATTTCAATAAATTCGTTACACAAATATCAAGAGGAAACAGAGCCTGGGATGTTAGGAAACTGTGGAGTTGCTGTACTAACATGCATAGACATGAGAGAGTATTATAGGCTCTGCTGAGCATTCCTCAGAGGTGTTAATAACTCTAAGCCTGTCAAGAATGTCTTCAGCTTGTACAGCAAAGACAATTCAACAGTTTAATAAAAAGGTGTAACATTTCCTACAGGTGAGCTCAAGTGATCAAAGGATATAATAAAGCTTTTGTTACTTCATTCAAAGAATGCATTCTGGAGTTTAACCTTTGCTTTTGATGTAATGTCATCTTTGAATGCTAACAGCCTTTTCTAGGAAGGATTAAGTTGTTTGAAGTGTTTTTTGGTCTTTATTTAGGACCTGGCTTTGGAAACTAAAGAAAGCGTGGAGTAATGTGCTACAAATCATGGAAAGGCTTTAAACAGTAATATCTAGAAGCATAACTAAAACTCATGAAGAAGAAGATCATGATTGGATGGTTGAGTTTGATCATACTAGTTTTACTTTCAACATAAAACTGGAGTCTAGAGTGCGCAGCCTGCTGTAGGTGACCCTGCTTCGGCAGGAGGGTTGGACTAGATGACCCACAGAGGTCCCTTCCAACCGCTACCATTCTGTGATTCTGTGAAGAGAATGCTTTTGCATGAGAGTATTTGTGAAATGGCACCAGCTGGTCCATTTTTTGGATATAGTGTATTTGCATTTCCATTCTAGGATAAAACTCGTAGCACAGGAACTGAATAAACAAACAGGAGTAGAAGCAATACAGGCCCAGTATCTCCTCCAGTTCTCTGACAGATGTCTCTGTTCTTGAGGCAGAGAAATCTAATTTTCTCCTAAACCCTCACAGATTTCATCTCAGCATTTATATTAACATTACCAAGCCTCTGACTGTGGCTGCTGATGGCCTATGCAAAAAAGTGTTTGCATTTTGGGGTGGTGAATATGGTATGGCTGTCAAGGAGCTGTGACTTCTGCCATCTTATTTTAATCCTACTTCAAACACCTTTTAGAGTCCATACTCATGCTTTCAGTGGACTGACAGATGCAAAGGTAGAAGCCAGAGTGTTGCTCGATCTGCCCAGTTTTGCACTGTTCGTAATACAGACTCTCACTTTCTTTTTCCAGTCACGAAAATGCAGCCCAGCAAGCAGAACACCTTATTTCATTATGCTGTGCTGGTACAGGGCAAAGCACAGACATGGAAAAGTAATATGAGACCTGACTTTTAAATATATTCAGATGCAGTGCCATCTAAGATTAAGCTAAATATGTAGGAAAAATGAACAGAAGTGACAGCAGGAAAGAGATGTTGATGCTTTGTTTATCAGTAATGAAGCCAGATAGGCAGGAATAATTAATTCTAGTAGTTATTACCAATTAATCGATTGACTTGGCCTGGAAGTACTAACATATCTCCATCCTCTGGCATAAGGTGGTTCAGGTTGTCTTTGAAGAGCAGCTGCCTTGACAAAGAAAGTAGAAGGTTACTGAGGGTTACAGAATGGTTTTAAGCAAGGGTGAAAGTTGTGGGAAAAATCAGAAATGGTTTTCACATTTTTAAACAACTAGTTGGCCTTGAGGCAGGCAATTGTCATTATACTTTCAAAATCTGAAATGGAATGGCATGGGAACAGGCATCTTTTAAGAAAGTCCCCTTGTCTGATTTTTGGTTCTCCCCCCTCCTCCCCCAACTTTCCAACACTAGAGAGCAGATGGTGAGCCTAGGAAAACAACCATAACAGACACATTTCAGATTGCCAGAAACAACATGGTATGGTTTAAAGTTCAGAGTGAGATGCCCTCTCTCAAGTCATTGCCTTCAGTGAGTATCTCAGTTGTGCTACAAATAATGTCTTGCAGTTGGCACTGGAACTTCAGTTCAAACTAAGAAGTCCCTGGTTGTGTATCAATACCTGTCCATTGCCACAGCTTCAAAGTGTTTCATAAATAAGAAGCAGAATTTATTTGTGTCTTTCAAGTATTGCACACAAATGGAACACAGATATTAGACTCCATTCACCACTGCTGGCTTGGGAAGGTGCAGGCTGCTGTGTCAGGACAGTGCAAAACTCTACTGAAGCACTGCCGTGGATGGAAGGTAAGCTGCGGAGATGTTCTGAGTGAAAGTCACATGTGAAATGCAATCCTGTTTAGATAACAGAACTCTTCACAAATGTGATTTTTTTTCAAGTCTTCATTTCATACATGACTTCTTTTTCCAACCTGCAGCTTTCCTTTAGGGAAAGGCTCTCTTTCCCCATGATACGAATGATCTTCGAGGGAAGGTCTTCAAAATTTTTTTGAGCTGGATTGCATTTTCAGACTTTGTGGAAGAATGCTCCAGGACTTTTTCAGACAACACAGGCTAGGAACAAGTGCCACAAGGACAGGGAGAGGGAAAGGAGGGCATTATATGACTCCTCTGACCTGTGCAAGAATTATGAGGCTGTTCAGATACATGCATTTCATCTCTTGGGAAACATCAAAGACAGATGAAGTGAAGGGATCCAAAAGAACTATTCTGGGCATCCAGATGATTAATGGCCTCAGGTTTCATCAGGGGAGTTTTAGATGGGGTATTAGGAAAAATTTCCTTACTGAAAGAGTGGTCAGGCACTGGAACAGGCTGCCCAGGGAAGTGGTGGAGTCACCATCCCTGGAGGTGTTCAAAAAACATGTAGATATGGCATTTCGGGACATGGTTTAGCAGGCATGGTGGTGTTGGGTTGACGGTTGGACTTGATGATCTTAGAGGTCTTTTCCAACCTTAATGATTCTATGTTCTAAGTTTTTTATCCCATTTTCTCTGAGTGATAACATGAAACTCTTTACTGTAGCCTGACTTAAATGAGAACATTGCCACATACCCTTTGTGTATGTAGTATTTTTAATTAATGACACCAGAAAAAATGTTCCAAGACTAAAGTGTTTTGGTTTTTTTCCAGGGAGTTAGAAATTTTGACACAATGGACATTTTATAACCAAATATAGTCATTATGCATACTATTTAAAGCATGTATATGTATTTATAGAAGAGCATAAATAATTCAGCAATTTGTTCAATGAATCTTTCGGAAGCAAATGTTATTTTTATAATTCATTTAACTTTTTTTTTTTTCCCCCCAATTCTGTGATTTCATTCCTGTTACGCCAGCATTTAGATTGAAATTGACCTTCCTCAGTTTAGGTACCAAATATGTCTTGGGTCCACTCACGCAGACAAGAGCAGTAGAATTTTGGGCAGGAGCAGAGAGCTATATATATAAGCAAAAAAAATCCCCAAATTTAAGGTATGGGCATATGTAGACAGATATTACCATGTGAAATAGATTAAGTTGTATTTGTAGCACCACTGTCCACAGAAACATACAATTTTCATAATGGATGGGAAACAATAAGGGAAATCCTACCTCTCCTGAAGCCAGCGGTTGCAAGATATCACTCTAAAAGGCTTCTCCATAGCTTTTTTGTCAATACCAAATGGATTGTTCGCCAATGCAGACATGCTGAATACGGGAGAATAAGTATAATGCATACATATACACATATGAAAGAATAGAACACATGTATTCCTAAATTCGTGGAATGAACCCTACTTTTGCAATTCTCAAAAAGTCTCCAATATTTTGACTTTTAAGGTCTTCTCCAATGTGTTATTGTGTGTTTAGGATGCCTATTTTTTTATGTCACAAATACATATTGCCTGAAATACGCTGGACAACTTATCCAAAACTATTCAGTCTTTGAAGAAGAATACAGTATGTTCACTTTAGACATCAATTCATTTCCATTTCCGTAACTAGTAGAGAAAATAGCCCTCTACAGGGTATAGAAATAAATTAACATTTATATTGCTCTTAGCTATGATTCTAGTTTTTGGGTAGTGCATGCTTACATTGTCGGTTTTAGGACCACATATTAAAATGTGTTTGTTTTCTTCTGGTAATGCTGACAAATCCATATAAATACTGCTCAAATTAAACAAATGGCTTATGATGCACAACTTTCACTGTTTTAAACTGAGACTTCAATAACCAGCATATGTGGTGATTCATCTTCATGAACTCTGTGTGTTTCATCACCAGTATAATTTTTTCCCTATTTTATTAAGAGTGGTAGGTTTTTTATGAGACGAGACTCCTGATCCTGTGAAAGTATTTGAGGGAATAGAACAAACATATATCTTGAGTGAATGTGTTCTTTGTGCATGAATAAATCAATGCTATCCTTTTACTTATAGAAGCATCAGTGAACACCAAGCAGTGTTCACTTCTTTGCATCTTTACTCATAAATTATTAGAAAAGTGGCTGATGTTTGTGACTAGACAATGAAAAACTCTGACAAAGAATTATAAAAAATTCCTTGAGGTCCACTTGCTGAACTCACTATTTGCTGCTTTTACTACTGCTGATGAGAGAAATGGCTGTGTTTTTTAGTTGTAAGTTTATTTCATATATATTATGAAAATGAGTGTTTTACTGTACTAATTGTGCTTAAACCATGCCACAGGGATATTTTCTTCAGAAATTCCTACTCAGTGGAAGAGTAAATGGTTTTACATTATGGAAATTCAGATAGCTATGCTTCCTGTAGAAAAGCAAAGTAACTGACTGGAACATACCAGCTTGTACATCAAATGATAATTTTATTGTCCTTTTTGCTGTTTTTGCTGGTCACACATTCTTTTTGTTGTATAATAGAAATAAAGTGTAAATAACAGAATATGCTTGGTTTTCAGACAAATCTGCATACCTCCAGCTGTATAATGCTAGAGCAACACTTCAAAAACTTATTTAGTATCATGCAGTGCCTTATGGAACATCTAAGGCAGAGTGAGGCTACTGCCCTTATTAGCAATGAGAGGAGTGGGGATTTGTTTTGGTTTTTTTTTAATCCATAAATTATAAGAAACTCTAAAAACATGTTTTTTTATGAATGGAGTTCTAAGAAAATCTAGTGGCAAAAAATATTTGATTTCGGATGAGAACTCGTGAGAGTTACAATCTCCGTTCTTTGTCTTCATAGGATAAAACCTTAAAATTTTGGTGCAAATGTGAAATTAGAAATATTTAGAGTTCACTTTTTTCATTTACGTAGCTATTAGAGAAAATGGTTCTCTACACACTTAGAAAGGTAGAAAGTTTCAGGCCTTGTATGTTGTTAAGGTATGCAGGATCACATCTGAAATATTTTTTCACTGGTGTAATTTCAGCTTTCCATGGTCTTCTCAGCTGGTTTCTTTTGAATCTGGAGAGAAAACATGAAGAAAACCCTAGACTCATCTTTCAGATTTATAAAGTCCATGCTCTATAGGCAGCAATTTACACATTTTTTTCTATTGCAAGAAGAATTTCCTTCATATCCTATCTTTTCCAGATCAACATCTTACATAGGAAGTTTAACTTAATTTTACAAAATTATATCCATTGAAATTGTTTCTGGACATTGAATGGGTAAAAAATTAACACCTGTGTATCTTGTTTCATAGTTGATTTTGTGCATAAATGTTCAAAGTTTAGTAATATGTAAAATTCAGTGGTTTGCTTGAGGCAAAAAACATACCATGTGCATTTGGCATTGTGCAGTGCTAATGTTAGATGAGTAACAGTTACATGTCTGTTTCCAAACCTTTCTTTTTTATTAGAGACAAACTTCTGCCAGTTCGTGCTTCAGTTATGGGCTGAGGTTTTGTTTCAAAAGAAGTGTGGCAAATGAAACATATATCATATTTCCGGATTACTTTCCTAGACCTCTAATATTTCTTTGTATATGAAGAAAATCTGACCACATTACCAGAGAGTACTAGCAGCATTAAATTCTCTAGCTCCTATCTTCTTCTGCCTGTTTTTGAAGATCATGTGATTGATCTTTGCTTTTCTGTCCTTGTTTTTAATCTTTCGACATGCAACTGTTCTGCTGGGTCTCATTAATGTTCAATTTGCAGCAGGAAATCATTTCCATGCACTATCAAAGTTGTGTTTAGGAATGTAAACATTTAATCTTATCTGTGTTAGAAAATGAACTCTAAGAAAAAGATGAGATTTAACACTTCTGTTGTTAATCAGACATTTTCAGCGAAGAGAGAGACATAAAATAAAGGTACATTTCAGGTCTTACTGTGGAATCTCTAAGGTTCAGAGGAGATACTGCAGCCTGAGTAAGTGTACATAATAGGTTATCCTTTTCTTCCTAAAATTTACTCTCCAGGTCAAAATTAGTGACCATCACAGGAAGGGTCATACGCCCCTTGTCCACACTAGTACTCTTGCTATCCAAATTCTGTGGTTAAATTTCAGTTTAGAATTAGTGCTTCACACACCTTGGGTATGGAATATTTTTTCTTTTTCATCCCCATTTCTCGAATTAGAGGTATTAGTCATTCAGTTGCTGTTAAATCATGGTCTTCTGTCACTGTTGTTTGTACTGTTGTCAGTTAAGCTACTTCACTATAAAACTAAAACACAAGAGGGATATTAGACCATATTCTGCAAAGTAGTGGAGAAGGAAAACACTATTGAAATGGAGCATATACATGTGTGTGTCTGTGCATGTGTCTATATATGCACACAGCATGTAATGACGTGTAGCAGAAGACTGGGGGAGGAAAAATTAGGATAACAGCTTTACTGAGATTTTCTGCGAGATAACTTAGCCTAAAGAAGTTAAATGGGAAATACTCTAACTGGAAGAGCATTTAACTGTTGGCAAAGGCTGTAACCATTATTCAACAAACACTGCATATGCATCTGATTCTGAGGTTGCATATATGAATGCACAGGTTTCTCCAATAAAGGTATAAAGAGGAATAATTTTCTTGGTACTCAGAAATTCAAGGCCATGGCAATTTTTGCTCCTTTGCCACTTTTTCTACAGTACAAAGTTAAGCAAGAAAGGACTGGATTTTAAATCTTGTAATTTAACAGTGCTGTTAAGACATTCATTTGTACTGGTGTTATTAAATTTATTTACAGTGTCAGTTCTGGGGAGTCTGTGGTAGTTTTCAAACATTGATTTTAACCCTATGTGTTTCATCACTGTATTCCTTTATGGTAAAAATAGTATTTTGGAAGACATTATGGTACAGCAACATCAATATTTTGCCAGTTGCCAAAGGGGGAAAAAAAATTACGTACAGGAGTCTGATGTGTGGTATGTCCCATGCTACATTAACTGCATTGCCTCATAAAGTGGAAATAATATACTGGATGTTAAGGATAGACTATGCCAGACTTTCTTCCCTGCAGTACGGCCTTGACGTAGAGCTGACTGCTTTCATCAGAAATGTCCGTAGCAGCATTCAAAATATGAGTGAAGGACCTTGGCCTATATTTCTGATCTTAAACAACCTAACCACATGTGACCACACCAGGCTGCATGCATCTGTTTTTCTGACTCAGTACATGCAGAGTACTCCAGAACAAAAGAATTTGTTCATGGAAATATAAATTTACCTAAGGAAATAGATGTTCTTGCTTATGAGTTGTAGTTGTGGTCTGTTTCTACGCAGGGAACACCTCGTCTTCTTTTAACTGGATGGTGAGTTAGGATTCACTGATTGGTTCCCAAGGTAATGTCATGAAATATCATGGTGGGAGGACCATGATATTTCATGGGAAATATCATGGTCAAGAGTAGATGCTGGTTTTCCTAGAAAAGTTAAAAACCTGGGGTCTAAGGCCTTGAAGCTTGAAAACCAGTAGGCAGAAAATCAGACACCTTTCCATAGGGTTCATGAGGTTTATTGAAACTGAGATACGTCCCCTGAACTTGCTGCTGTTGAGCAAATTTTTCCTTTCTGACACCATCCCTCTCCCCCACCAGATGACAAACAAGTCAGATAATCTTGAGTGAGCTGCAAGTAAGGATTTTTCCTCTTGCTTGCAAGTTCTTGTTACACTTGAGGAGGCAGGGCACCATCCTACAATCCCTCCTGTCAGCAGATGTTGAGTAGGACAACAGTACTGTCTCAAGATAGCAAATTACAGGATCACTCCAGCTTTGATGAGACAGTTTTGCTGACTCTACGCCTTAGATGGTGCCCCTCTTTCTTTGTGTGAGGCAGTAAGTTCTTATATGAAATGCAGGGTTGCAGGCTGTGGTTGCTTCCAGTGCTGAGGGACAGGTTTCCCTGGAACCTTCTGTATATCCGTAACATCAGGCCAGGTTATTAACTTCTCTGCTCAAAGAGGGCAGGCAGCAACACCCAGAAATGCAATTTCCTAGCTCCTTTCACCCCATTAGACCTCTGAAGGAAGATCAGCATCTCCTTTCTGTCCCCTCTCCTTCTAGACTCTGGACTTGAGTGGGGCAGCTAGTTTGCAGAAAAGGAAAGGTCTTCAAGAAATATTTATGATGTACTCATTCACAAAGTAGGATAAATCTTTATATTATTATTTGCATTTCTTATGAGATTTTTCAAGGTCCTGCAGCCTCTAAATATGTCACATCAGCAGAGTATGTCACTGAGGTGGCGTTACATGACTATGCCAAACCTAAGACTGCACTGAATATTCAGGAAAGTGCATTTACCCTCTTCTGTCAGACAGATTCAAACTCAGGTTTTAAAATAATTGTATTAGCAACTGTTTTGTGCCACAGCTACAGTCGTCTAGCTCAGTTAGAAAACCAGAACTGTTGCAAATGTTCATAATGCAAGAGAAGTCAAATCCTATCTTAGTAAATATCACGGGGTCTATGCTCATGCCACCTGATAAACACAGAGGCCTGTAGGGCCCAAGAACTTGGAGCAGCCACCTACTTCTCCAGCCTATGTTGCCAACCAAAATCCTGGTAGCATTAACATGAACAGGATAGCCGATAAAGTTTGTAACATTCTTGGGAGTTTCTGAGCTAAAAAACAAATGTTGAAAAAAGTATAAGCGGTGCTTTATAAATGGCCAAACCATTTGGGGTCTGTGTTTTATTTGCTCAGATATAACATTTTTTTCTAACACGTGCTAGTGTACTTTTTGAGAAATAATAGTTTAAAAGTAGCTACCTACATAGAGTTTTATCTGTTCTTGCCTATATACTGTTTTATCTGTTCTTAGGGAACTTAAAGTGTGAGGTATTCCTTCAAGTTGGGTCATTCTAGGGAGCTTTTCATCAGAGCCTCTCTCTAACAAAGTAGGGCAAGTCTGGGCAATGTGACAGGATAAGGGGAGATGAGGGAGACTATAAAGCTTTCCACCTAGAGGAGAGGATTTTTTTCTCCCATAGTTGTGTTACAGCATGTTTTCAGCTTCTGTGATTTTTCGTAATCCTGTATGTTCTTTTCAGCTGTTTCAGCGTGCACAGTATGTTTACAGACAAGATAATGCAGGCAGGATCAATAGCTGGTTATAAGAGTTATGCACAGATCTCTGCATAAGTAAGGATAAACAGAAGAGTTTATTTTCTTGACAAGATTCACTGTGTGGTAGTTAGATGGACTAGGTTTACTGTGTTGTCTTAATCCAACTCTTACAAACACGACACTTATTCAGCAAATCCCTTGCAGTGGATTAAAATCTTACCCTTTTGAGTCCCTTAGCATGAAGATAAAATCACAGAGGTAGGCTTGAAAATATTTCTTGGTGGTATATAAACATCTGAAAGAATGTTTATGTATCTTAAACCAAGATAAAAAAAAAGTCTTATAAGTATAAAAAAATTGAAAATGACAGAAAATATTTGAGTGAAAAATAACCACTAAAAATAGATATTAATTAATTATTCTCCTACATGGGAATATTAATGAAGTCTTTCCAATTGAGATCTACAAAATAATACTCACTTAGGACTTCTAATAGGTCAAGAAACGCTACTGACAACTCAGAGCAGCACTTTCTTGTACAGATAAATGATTGAACTAGCCCTTAGATCAAACTCATCTTTCTACCCCAAATTCAGAGTCACCTCTGCTTTTACAATGTCTTTAATAATTAGGTTGTCTCCTGATGAAATTTCTTCTTGTCTTCTTTTTGGGCAGGTGTTCTGTCACTCTGCATGCTAGAAATACATTATTGTTTTAAACTGAAGATTTTTTCTCTTGAAGCTTGCCACAAGGAATAGCTTATGACATGATTTGAGATACATTTTTAAAAGTTTCAGCCATGTTAATAAATGTGCTTCCCTCTCAGAACAAGCGAATATTTTTCTCTAAATACCAATCAAAATTATGGTCACACAATGAAGAGTGAAGGTCATGGAGGCAAGGTATAACTATAAGTAACTATTCAGATTTGGAGTCAAAGGTTTGAGATGCTAAGCTGTATAGTAGACAAAAGCAAAGTTGTCTTTGCCAAAGAAATGTCTTACTGTACATCACAATGTGAGGCTAAGGGATTTTAGGAAGTAATCCATAATTCCAGAAATTATTTAAATATTGCTGGGTGCTAAGTTTCAAGCAGGCCAAGAGGATATACAGCCGAATTCCCAGTGAAGCCAGTGGTAAAACACCATACCACAAAGCCTGGCCATTTTTTCTGGTGCATCAGAAAATCCTTCTTTCCAAAGCTAAACTAGCCTTGCTTAGATTTTAACCCTGTGCATGTTGGTTACAAAAGCTCTTGCTTTCCTTGTGCAAACCCAAGACTAACAGATTCGACCATTTTCTGTTTTCTGTCTGCTGGTTTCTTATTCTCTTGTCCAACAAGTGAAAAGCCTCTTGATGTGCAGTCAGCAGTCTGGTATGTGATATAGCAGAGATTATGTGAGTAGCAAACCACAGCTTCAGAGGTGGCATGTGAATAATTGCTGCTGAGCTGTTGGAGATGCCAATCTGGCACACAGGATGGTGCCTGCTGAAGAGTGCAGCCGTGCTAGGAAAAGTCATCATTCCCTTCCTCGTCTTTTCTGTACACAGGGCAGGGAGATTCCAGTACCCATTAGGCTTTTTGTTCACTATCACTATCACTCATAAGCAGCTGTCACATATCGTATTTTCCATCCTTTCAAGCATCAGATGTGGTACTGCTGAATAGCTGCAGCACATTGATTCTGGAGCGGCAGTTACGCTGGGTTGCTGAGTGACTATTAGCTGAGGCAGGTCGACAGACTTCTTCCCAGTAGTACTCCTAAGGGGGTCCTCAGTAAAGAGGTAGAATGATTTTTGAAGTTTCTTTTTTCTATCTGACTGCCAAGAGCTTCCAAATATAACCCTATTGCTCCTGCTATTAGAGCTGAGGCTGGAGCTACACGCTTGGGGAGCGTTCGCCAGGCTCAGCATGGATCCTGGCATTTCAAAGCCAGGGCTGCTCCACGCGTAATTCAAGCAGAAAAGTACTTACACCCCCTTGCCCTGCAGCGGGCTAGGCCAACTGTCCTGATGAATTTACAGGCTTTAACGTTTCACAGCTACTTAACATTAAGCATGACTCCTTCTGACCCCCAGCCCTCGCAGGCTGGAATAACAGGCCGTTCAGTGCCTTACCTAATTGGTAAGGCAAGATAATAATGAGAGTAAAAGAGACACGAAGACAGATCATGCCGAAATGAACACAAGGGAGCTTAACCAGCAGGAATAAGAATAACTAAGATCTTGTGCCTATTGTTTGCATAACATCCTGTTTTTATAAATACAGCTTCCTATCAACACTTCAATCACACTTACAAATGCACAGAAAAGGATGAATGCAGATGCTTGTGACACAGTAGGGATGACTGCACTACATAAGCTGAGCTGTTGTATATCTTTTCAGAACAAGGAAAAAAATCCTGTACACTTTTTTTGCCAAAGGCATCAGTACAGAACTGCAGTTTTTTTTAAAAGTGGCCAATTTAGCAACACAAAGGAAATAAAAATTCATCTTTGTACATCTAAATTTACTTTAAAACTGACTCTGCAGAACCAAGGTCTCTATAACTCTTATAAAAGCAATATTCTAGCCTTTTTTGGATTCCTTAAAAGTGCTTATCAAGATGAATGAGAAGAGTGGTGTGTAATTTCAAAAATGTAATTGCTTTTCTCTCTAGCTTTCTTTAAGCATTTTCAAGGTCACCCATAAAAAGGGACAGATAAACTTATAATCCAAGCCTTCTCCTGGTGTTTCATACCAGTGCATATTACTCCCTGAATAAAAGTCTTGTAACTTCTTGAATTGTTCACTTCTACTTTTTCCTCCTTCTCAAAAGAGAGTACAAAACTCCTGCCACTTTGCGTATCGTGTCATAGCATTAAATCTCCCGGTGACCATGAAGTAAAATATACTTCCATGTGTTTTGAAGAACAACCACAAATGGATGAAGAAAATTTATTTCCTTGTCATCTGCAGTGTGTATCAATTCTGTTTTGCTTCTTCAGTCTCACATGTAAAGAATGGTCCTGAAGAGAGGGGCTGCAGAATTTGAGCTTGTATACCCTGCGTGGTATCTTCAGGTCTGCTTGAGGAGATGATTGCCTGCCAGTGAGCTTGTCCTCCCCTCTGCTTGGGTCACATTCGAGCAGCTGCTGTGATTTTCATTGTCACAACAGGATTCTTCTCTGCAGAGCATCAGGAAAGGGGAACCCCATTGCTGTGCTATCCCTGTAACCACCTACGCACAGCTGAGAGGTCTCCTGGGACGTCCCTCAGTGTGCTGGCATACTGGACCCTTGTGCCAGACCACAGCAATGGAGATAGGATGCAGCAGGAAAGGGAATATGTAGCTGCCAAGGTGGACATTCTTTGTGTATGTGACGATGAAAATATCCTATTAATACACAGCTTCATGCCACTTCTTTACTGGAGGTTGTGATTCTAGATCCTGGTTCATTTCAAGCATCACCAAAGGAAATGGTGAAGCTCCTTACAGGAAGAATGTGCACCATCAGTATGTATCTGTCAGTTTCAAGATGTTCATCTTCTATCTTATGACTGCTTCAGTATTAGGCCTAAACAGAACTAATTGCAAGAGGATTTGAAATATCTTAAAAGGGACCTGAAGAACAAAATTCCAATTTATCCTTGGTATCTTTAGATCAGAAATTAATACTCACCTTGCTCTGACACTTTGGTTTAACCTTGGTAGTCCTTGGAGTGTGTCATTTGTTACTTGTCTTCTGTCAGCCGATGGCAACTGCTCCATGCTCCCACAAGGGAGCAGGATCAGAACACTTCTCTGCTACACTTGACATTGAAGAGGATCGGCTGCTACCACACCAGCACTTAACTTTCTTCACCACTTAGGAGCAGAGTAGCCAACTCACTGTGACCATCACAGTTTCATTGTGAAGCACACTGGTCTGCATTTGAGTTGCATTTGAGCCCTCTCTTTGCATTGGTGACAGAGAGTTATGGACCTTTATTCAGGTGGTTTACAAGGTGCTGGATCAATCTTCTGGAGATTAGTCTTCTACACAATCTCTAAACACTTGCTTTAATTTTCTTAGATAACAGGACACCTTTCTTCAGGTCATTTTAAGAGAGAGTGAAGCCAGGAAATGTGGTGACATTCTCACCATGTAACTCACATGGGATTTGCTTCTTTTCTGGTAATCATCTATCAAATAGGAAAATCTGCTTCTAGAATGAGCCACCAGATGCAGTCACGCTCTGTGCAGAGGTTTCCTCCTTATCCCCCATCTCTCCTTGACACTCTGAACCCGTGACAGTGTGGCTTTGGTGAAGCTGGCCCACCAAGATCTCCCTTGCTAGCTACTGCACCCCTCTCCTGAAACATGAAGGTATTCTCCTCTCCTTGGCCAGGAATGGGTTACCCCCTAATCTGGAAAGCAAAATGTGTATATACTCATTGCAGCAGTTCCCCCATGCTCTGTAGCCCTCTTTTCTGAAAGCAGGTGGAGCGAAGACAGAAGTAATGTTCTGCAGTTGATGCTTTTAGTACTCATTGGACTGTTCCAGGAGGGATTTCATTTTCCTTGTGCTACAAGGGCAGAAGGGCTTTTGGAGCATTGTAATTTTCCAAATATTCGGCACTGTTGCTGTGTCAGGTTTATTTCTGAATAAATGTGTAATAAATAGAACTGTTTTGTACACACATCAGTTTCTCTGATGTTTTGTAACTGCAGTTTTTGTGATAAAGCCATGTAGCAAACCTGAAAAATTGGCTAGGAAGGCAAACTGGATAGAAACAAAGAAGTGGAAACAACGCAGATTTTTCTATTAAGGTCCCTTTGGGGATTTACTTCTTTGATTGAAAAGAATTTTTACAGAGTCAGAGTTCTGTAGCCAAAATTTATGCTTAGTGCCAGAGGTCCTCTATACCAGCTGCCACTTTCTCCATTTGAAGGGTCTATGAGGAGGAAGCGTACTGCTATCACTGAACACTACATAGCCTGTACTCAGGAGGTAAAAGAAGACTCAGTACTCTACATCGAGTCACTGCAGGTATCCTAGGCTATTTCACCTGATTGTGCAGAATGTACTGTGCTGTTACCTGTTCTTATACTGATGACCCCTCTCCCACTTGTCTTTTTATTCTGGATTTGCATGTGAACTTTCTTTTTAGTGTGCCACTGTCCTACAGAACAGTGCATATGCACTCTTGTGTAAAGAATGTATTTATTATGAAAGCAATGTATTTTCCTCTGGGACACACAGACACACACGTCAAGCCAACAAACAGTTAAACAGTATTAGCTGAAAAGACACCCTGCTTTTAGTGTGCTCTCACGTAAAGATGCATGCAACCTGGAGATATCATAATAGCTCATCATTCTCTTGCTATTGCAGTGATTTAAAAGTAATTCATCTCTCCTGGTTTACATAAGTAGACATTCTGTTTAGGACTATATGGCACATGCATTTTCTGTTCAGCTATCTGATGTCCGTAACTGATACCACATTAAAAGTTTAACTGTGTTACATTCAGTGATCAAGTCCAACAACAAACATAACAATAAAAAAATATATATTTCTTTAAGACAATAATCTTAGCATTGCCATTGGCTATTTTTTTCACCTCGTAGTGCACCTGTAGGTCCAGTTGTCCTCTAGGAATCTTGGAATTGCTAAATATTCTGCAAGCTGGGGACATGCTTCTGTTATTGTGATCAACAAAGATATTCCAAATGGAACTCCGTTGACAAAAACAGCATGTCGAGACAGGTTACTGGTGAGGGTTCTTCTGGAGAACTACTTGTTCCTAATTTAGTATCCCACTCTGATCTACCAGAAATCTGATTCATTAATCTTCTAGACATACTGGAAAATCCCATCTATTTTAATAACCACAGGAGAATAGAAATGGTTGAGGGTCCTGTGATTATGATTGATCTTTGTTAGGTAATCTATGGAAGACACTCTATTAAATTATGTTGATCGACAGTGTTTGAGTTTGCAATGTTCAATTAATTTTTTTAAGGCTTCCAAAGTCTGGATTGCTGTCGATTAGCATTGTTATAAATGGATATAAATATGTTCCACAAACCATAGCAAATTGAACTTCGAGATTTTTGTCAGTGGAATTATTCTTAAATCAATTATTCATAAGTAGTTCAAATGATGATCAAGTTTAATGCAATGCCTACTCAACAGAAGTAGGAGAGCTACTGAGAATGTCGCCTTTGAAGAGCCTGTTTGCCTTGTTTCATGGTAATCCTAAATTGATTACTGGCCATATTGCTCTGATTTTCTGTTTTAGTTCATTGCTTTTGCTTATGTGCCTTATATTTCATTTGCTGGCATAGATTTCAGTTATGGATTTTCAAGAATTTGGCAAGGGAAGCCCAAATAATTCTCTTCCATTGTGGCTGTAGCCAAGGGGATCCTCACAAATTGAAACAGTCAATAATTTTTAGTACTGTTTTCCACTTCCCTGCAAAGCTATTCCTCCTTCTAAACAGAGGAGATTTAGAGATCCCTACAAGACAAAACATTCATGGCTTGCTTCAGGAGTAGGTGTGAGGCCATCATCTGGAAGTCAGCTACTTTTCACAAAACTCTCCAGCATTCAGTCTCAATCTCCATTTTGAAGTCTGTAAAATGACTAGTATTTCAGAAAGCAGCATTAAGTTGTCCCTTCTGTGTCTCACGGCAACCACTGCAATGACAAAATAGTGCCAGTGGATCTCTGGGGGCAGGTGACAAAAAGATCAATAGTGTTGCAAGAAAAGAGGAAGGCATCATTGTAGGCATCAGCTACTCTATCCCTGGTCATGTAGGAGTGAGAACCTCATCTGTTTTGTCCACCCCTGTTAGTAGAAGAGGGGATTTTTTAAGAACAGTGGCATTTGAAGGGAATGTCTTCAAGGTTGAGCAGGGATTGAACTGTTTGCATTTCATGTATTTCAGAACATTCAAAGCTATTTCCAATGCATGGAAATTATTTCTTGTCCATGACTGGAGAAAACTGAAATTTCCAACCCCCTTCAATCAGCTCAGATGAAAAGAAGCTTTTGTCTGACATGTTTCCCATGTTAGCTGGTAGTATGTTAACCCTAAAGAAAGAAGGGATAAGAAGACACTGATATTCTACTTCTTGGATATTTGTCTACCTACAAAATCAGATGACACAGTGCACTTACACAGGCCAAATTAATCAATTTAATTATGAGTATCTTGAGGGGTTTCATTCTATTAGAAAGAGCCTGCTTACATCATGCTTTTCCAAAATAATCCTATCAGTGCATTTACTCAAGCAGATGAATCTTGAGCTGTCCTCTGGGCTTCAAAAAATATGTAATAACTTGCTGTAATAACATTAACAGAGAAGTGGGGAAAGGTTCGATTACTAACACTACACAATCCACCTCAAACCTCCTTGTTTTTTTAATATATTTTTTGAAATCAGAAATGTAATTTAAGGATAAGATATTGTTAGCTATCCTGCCTTGCTTGGGGCTTTGCTGCAGAGTGACAGGTCTTTCTTCCTCCGTAGAGTGAATGCTCTAATTATGCCTACCGTAAGGCAGAGCTACTCTACTACAGCATCAATGCAAATGTCAGATGTCTTTTTACTTTAAACTGTCTAATCTCTTATAACAGTGTCTCATTTTCAGGAAGAGTTTTTAGGAAATTTCTTTATATTTAGATACTCTTTATTTGTCTCCTTCATCTTCATGTCACTAATTGTGTTCTATACCGTATTTCTTTTCAGGGGTCTGAGTGCAGTGCTGTGAAAGTTTATATGTTAATTGCCAAGGTCAAAAGAAAGAGAAAACATGCTCTGATTGTTTAATGAGAAGTAGTGTGATTCAAAACAGAAGTTTAAGGGAGTGCTCTTTGTCTGTTAATAAAAAGTACTAACTCAGTCACATTGAATGTCTGCAATTTAATTCAAATTCATTCAGTATACTGCAACAGGTTTAAAAATACTTTTTTAACACCATTTCCCCCCTTATTTCTGTACAATTTAAAAGCTTGGTGAAAGCCTCACAAGCAATTTGGCCTGATCATGCAAGCCTTTGTTCAGGAAAGTCATCTATAATGCTGCTCTTGCATATGCTTGTAGAGCTTTGCTCTTTGATATCTTTTTTCTGCTGCTAAAAGCCAGTGTCTAAAGCACATGAATAGATTTTCTTGCCATTTCTGCATCTCTATCAAAGATGACGGCTATCTTTGGTAAGTATAAGAGAATTCACAGTTGGCTTGTTATCATTTCTAACTAAGAACCTGATCCTGCCTCCACTGAAATCAATTGTGATTTACAATACCTCAAGCAGAAGCAAGATCTGTATTCTGACATAACATTTCATTACGTTACATAGTATTAAACAAACTTTAAAATACTGCATAGAATCATAGCATATTCTGCAGGACAAGAACATTTTCGATCATAGCCAATTCTTCCCTCATTTGGTTCCTGCAAAACAACACAATTAATTCATTTTCTTGACTTATTTGTGACTGGTTTCCAGTAATAAGTATATTAAACCCATTTTGATGAGTACATAGATCACCCATAAGGTATTGTCTTCATTTATTTGAGATAAACAATTAAGTGCTGCACTTTCAACTGGTATAAAGGTTTGGGTTTTTTAATAGACATATCTGCAGTCTGTCTACTCCATAGGAACGGTATGATTCAGCTTGAATAAGTCGCAAACACCCTTCATAAAATCTTTCCTCTCGTTCAGTGATAAATGTGCCTGCAAACCTTTTCTTGTATATGTGTAGTATATGTGGGTGTTGGAGGACTGTATCTTTTTCATTCTATGTCCATGGCATCTACAACTAATTTCCAGACAATCAAATAATAATGAGTAAATTATTCTGTTTATCCTCATTAGAGCTACGGCACAATGCCATTCTATTGTTCCCTGTAACTGTCCTGCTGCTTTGGCTTTCAGTCTCAAGTATTACTGTTTGGGATAAAATGAAAGGATTTTTTATTTAAGAAAAAGAGACCATTCTCTTGGCTTTCAGCCCAAGCAAATATAAAATGTAGTATGAAACGCTCATATGTAGAAAAAGTTGTTGCTCTGGTCTTCCTCCTTCCCTATCTAATGCAGTAACTGAGCAATTAGAAACCTCAAACAGCTGACAGATACGCCATTTATGTACAGTAGATGTTACCAATTGGTCAAGATATATCTCTCACTGACTTCTGCTGCAGGTGTGGGTTCTAGAAGGAATCACTGCAACTTTCTTTCTCAAGAAGAAGCAGCACTGTGCTTGACTCCAAAGTTCTCATCCACTCCTGACGGATATACCAGTGTACACTTCTTCAGGAAAGAGTCATATCAACATTATGAAAGAAATATACTGACTTACAGCTTACTGAATAACAGCTTGTTCTTATAAACTATCATGTGAAAGCAACATTACAGTGATTATGACATAGCTATAAAATACTTCTGTTTTCCAGGATTTAAAAAAATGCAAATGCTTTTTTTTCTGTGTTTTTCTCTACCTGCAGCCATGTATTCCTTGTGAAATGTCTGCTTACCTGCTAATGGAGTCCCTGGACCTATTTATTTCATATTTATTCTGCTGGAAATTATGTTCTTTGGACAGTTCAAGTCCTTTATACTGGGAAAAAGGTTTAGTTCCACGTATATTCTTCCCTTTGTTATCTTTGCAAGTAGCAAATAAATAGTGCAACATGAGTAACATGAGTGATAAGCTAAAGGCATGTCAGTCAACAGGTACTGGGATTTTTTTGGAGTGGGGAGGTTGCTTTTGAACTTTCAATTTATTTTCTTATTGCTGAGGAAAATGTCTCCTTTCTTAAGCAGTTCATAGATGTAAAATATTTATTTTGTAAATTCTTTTGCTTCTTTAAAGCAATAATATATTTTTGGCAACTGAAAACCACTTTATCTTTTCAGCTTGAAGAAAGTCCCCTTGGAGACAGTTTGTCGTGCTCATTGTAAGATGTTTCTTGCATATCATAGAAGATGCATTCGTTTGACAGACAAAGTAAAAGGATGTTTCTGATTCAGTTTTCAACTGCTCTAGAAAAAACACGAATTTCAACACTAGATGAGGACTTTCACATAACAATAATTCTGGCAGCAGCTCAGAATTCACAGTACCAAAGTTCTTTTTGGCAACATGAAATTGGTATGAAATCAGGCACTTTTAATTCAGAAAATCATTGTTTATTTACAAAAAAATGATTATGTTCTTGCAGGCTTTTGTTAATACCACTGATGGCAATTTCTTGAAAGATTATTGTTCATTACCATTTGTCATTGGTCTTGCATAACTCCTAATAGACAGCAGGAAGCCTAGTGTTTAAAGTTAGGCAGGCTTCTCCATGGTTAGTATCTTTCATTCTCTGAAGCACAGACAGGAGATTACATTGGATCTTCCCCTACTTTTTAATTTGTTTCCTAGCAAATATCAGTGATCAAAAGTAAGGGCCTTGCAATCATTTGTAGTCAAGAATTGGAAGTTTCATTCTTGCGTTTTCATTTTTAGAAATGAGAACTGTTTTCACGATTCATTATAGAGTGGGTGTCCTGGGTTTGCCCAAGACAGGGTTAATTTTCACCGGACTCCAGGAAGGGGCACAGCCGGGGGGTGGGGGTGACCCCACATGGCCAAACAGAGCCCAGTATTCCATACCATGTGACGTCACACTGGGTTCCGGTGGGGGGGAGCGGCGTGGCGGGGACTCACTCGTGGCTTGGGGGGGCGCGGTGCCAGTCCTGTTCGGGAGAGCGGCTGTCTAGGTCATGCGGTTCATTGTTGTGTTTTCTCCTTATCTGTACCGTTGTTGTTCCTGTTTCCCTCTGTTTGCTGTTCTGTTAAACTGCCCTTATCCCAACCCACCAGTTTCTGCCTCTTTCTTTTCATTCT
>Ga0065711_1026778_pt1 | contig 59987 bp, 34 predicted proteins | sample Hoacrofraction12_FD_59098 | JGI IMG/M metagenome (GOLD analysis project Ga0065711, IMG submission 59098) | Hoatzin crop microbial communities from Cojedes, Venezuela - Epithelial fraction 12 v2 (version 2) | ecosystem: Host-associated > Birds > Digestive system > Esophagus > Crop | place...
AAAAAAAAAAAAAAAAAAAAAAAAAAAAAAGACAGCTAGGCCAGAAATGAAAGATATGTAAAATATAAAGGAAGGAGATTTTTTCCCCCCATTCAGCATACCCTGAGAACCTGATTGTCATCCAATTAGAGGAGAGAAGGTTTGATTAATCTATCACAAGCAAAAGGGACTGGCTCCAGTCACTAATCAGGGAGGTGTGAAAACCGTGCTTGGGTCCCTGGAGATTTCTTCAGCTTCTGTGTTTCATGATCAGGTGTTCCCACATAGTCAGTTCCAGGACAACTGTGTCTTCTGAATTATTACAGATAATTATAAATAAGACTGTACAAGCCAAGGAGCCTTCTCGATACATCCTCACCCTAAAATAAGAGGGTAGCCTCCTCTGAAATCTCTGCCTCTTTCGTTTTTAAAGTTGGTATTGGTACAAGTGCAGCCAGCCCCATATGTTACACGGCTGATCGTTTTAAACAGGACCCCTGAGCCAGTTTGAATAGCCTGGGTGATAAGTGTCTCCACAGCAGACTACAAGGGAAAAAGGAAAATCTTTCCCTTGAGCAGCGGATTGACTGCAAAGACATTCAGAAAAGGCTACTGCAACATGAGGCCTGCAGCGGCAGTCTGAGGGCTCAACACGGTGACGGCAGATCCAGGCAGCCCGGCTTTGCCACTCACCCACCACCCCCATGCACAGTGATAAAAGCCTCGGCAGCACAGCCGCCGCAGGAGCCAGCAGCCCCTGCCCGACTTTTCTAGGGGCAGATTCTTTTTGATTTGGCTGCCTGAGGTACCTGCCTGGGGTGGCAAGACTTGTTATTGCAGCCTGTCTCTGGGAGGGTTTGATTCGGTTTTCTATGCATTGGCATCAAGTATTGCTTGACACACCCTGAGGCATCCACATACGGCTGTCAGATACGATGCCGCACCTAAGGGAGACCTGTGTCTTTCTGAAGTGGCAGCTGAGGCTGGGCAGAAATGTCCTAGGGCACCTCAAATGACACTAAGCGCCTTTGCGATGCTCAGTGCCTGTAGAAGTGAGCCCTAAGCATCTATCTGGCTTTGTTTTTATGAGAAAAGGAGGAGGAGAAATAGCAAGACACAGCCTGCATATGGAAGAGGTATAATATCATTTGGTGGCTTGAAAGCCATCAAGCAATCTTGATAGGTGCTGGGAGGTAGAATTCAGAGCACCTGGAGAACTATTGCTCTGTTAGGTGGTGTGATGTCACCACATTGAATGTATTTTAAAGTCTCTGTCATATCATTTTTCATTCATGACTTCTAATTTTACTCCGCTGTGGCTACAGAGGAGGTAAATAAACCTATGTGGAATAGAGTGGATACTAGTGGAAATCTTCCTGTCTAGACAGCATTGGTCCTATGGACCTACATCTCAGCCTGTTTTCAGGCCTCTTCTGGGAGGATGTGAGGCTCTAAATCCTGTCTGCAGACCTTCTGTGTATACAAGGCAGTGTTATACCAAAACCTAGCTACCTGCCATTTGGATAGGCAGGAATTCCTCAGCCACCATGATCGCTGTGGGTAAATAGCTTACTTTCTGTCATTTGAGATGGGTTGGCTTTGTTCTTCTGCTATTGCTTCTTTGGTTTATATAATCTTAGAATTTTCTTTCCAGACTAGGATGATCACATAACTCTTAAATAAGGCCCAGCTGGATCTTTTTCCATTCTCTCTCTGAAACTTATGTATTGAAGAACATGTAATACTGAGACTTGTTTTGATATACTTATATACATATATGTGTATATATAGATGTGCATTTTTATATGCACATCTAAATACATATACATGCTTCTATGTATGTATATAAATATGTACCTAAATACAAGAAATAGACAAGGTAGCCTATCTGTTTTTTTGCAGATACTCATATCATTTCATGAACATCATTTTTAGACAATTATTATATTTATTATTCTCAATGGACATAGTCAGAATTTCAAAAAAACAAGTGTGAATTTTGAAAACATTATTCTAGAAAGTGTGAGGTAAAAAGGATGGTACATGATCAGTCTGTGCAACACTGCAGACTGCAGTATGAATTACAATATGAGGCAAATGGTTTCCATTTTAAGCATATCTGACCATAAAATTCTGTGATTCTATTCTGCGATTCTGTGTTTGCCTGCATATAAATTAAAATCAAATGAATCTTTCCTCAGATATTTCTGGCAACACATTTCGGTTATAGATTAAAGAAAAATAACATAAACTTGATGTTACAAATATGTATGTGATTGCCACTTATAATGAAAATATTGTAAATAACTAAATCAGAAACATTCAGTGCTGATGGAGGAATCTAAGGACTTACTGCTTCAAAGCCACAGACTTCTAGCACGTAAACTAAAGAAGAATCTTCATTAACATATAGTAGCATTTATAAAAGAAGAAACATACTTCAAGATGTGTAATTATATGAGACGTTTTATCTTCTTGGGTGGCTAGCTTATGAGCTGATCTTTGTTACCATATTATCAGGTATAGGCATAATTGGTCTAACTACACTGTTTTTCAGTCTACAGCCCTGTAAAAAAGGATTAATTCCTTAATTAGGCTCACATAGTGGACCAAAAGTACCTGGCCATGCTAGGGCATGAGGAGGAGTGATCTCTCTCCCAGTCCTCTTATCCTTCCATCTCTAAGCTATAGGTATGGGAGGAGTACTCTATACATATCTCCTTATCCCAGAGTGTGACAATAAAGGTGGTCTAGCAATAAGAAAATACTAGCTCTGTTCCCTCCACAGTCAGGAAAACATTTTGCTATTGGCAAAGGTCTATAAATCAGGCAGCATTTTCCATCAGCCGAGAAAGAGTGCAATGCTTGGCATTAGCCTGGGGGTCTAGCTTGATTTCTTGCCTTCACAGGATCTTCAGCAAGTCAGTTAGATACAGATACTTAGAATATGGGAACCTTGTTCCTACTTAACTTGAGCAGAATTATCTTCCGGAAGCATGATATGAGCATGCAGATCTAGAGGGTCCAGACTTCAGTCTCACTACGCCTTACTTTACCACTATGTCCATAAAATGAAGAAAAACATTTCCTACTCCCCAAGTCTGCTGTGAAAATAGATACATGAGGCAATACTTTGAGATATCCCAGGTACACCGGCAATATGAAACAGTATTGAGTATATTACTTTTAAAGATAGAAGAGGCTGGTTTTTGAGTCACAAACTGTCCTTTCTGTTCATCAGGAGCCCATGGAAACGCATAGGAATATTTTTATTTTCCTGATAAGACAAAAGATGCTATGAGGTGGTTTAGTCAGTACACTACTAAGTGTTTTCTTTACTGAACTTTGAACAATGCATTCATCATTGGTCCTGGCTGTTAAATTCGGCATCTCTTTTTCAGAATATCAGTGATCATAAAGCAGTAGATCTCCAGGGCCTGTTGACAATTTTACACTAACTTTGCATTATTTCCATGATTTTATCTTAAATTGGCATCGTTTTATTACATTGATAACTAGAAGGAGCAAATCAGAAATTAGAAAGAAAGAAAACTGACACTGATTAATGTCCAAGTCTTTCTCCTGATTTGCTGATTAAACTCATCAATCTATATGCAGAAGAGATGTCCAATGCAAATGGAACCAACCAGCCTTAACGAAGTTGTGTTGTCAGCATACTAAAGGGAAAATGGTGTCCTCATGACAGACAGGGAAAACAAAGCTAAACCAGAGACAGTCTGCTCCAAATGATATTGATTTTAAGAGGTGGTAAATCACTATTTAAGACACATTCTAAACATTACAGTAAATTTTGTTGGCTACACTAGATTAGATTGTGGTATATAGATTGTGCAGGGAAAAAAAAATCACATTTGTTTATGGGCCCTCTGGGCTGTGAGAAAACTGCCCTCAGTGCTCTGTTTAAGTTCAGTAATCCTCCATCTTGTTTGGAGAATGAACGTTAGTGGCACTAGCTAAAGTATCCCACTCCCCAGACACACTCCAGTTTTTTCAGATTGCTCCTTTCTCTTCCTCACTTACTTACATAGGGATGATAAAGTCTGATGCTTTGTGGATGAGAGATCATCAATTTGAAACTGTACCCTAATTTTCATTAAGTGAAGCATTTTTATAGAGGTTCACTCTATTTACATTATTTTCATATAAATCAGAAGAATCTAGTATACCAAGTAACTGAAGAAAATGACCCAAAAGCATAAGTGTTCATCTGGAAAAATCAGCTTTTCCAACCTCCTGGATAAATGATGCCAATCCATAAGCGCATGGAGTAGACAAAATTTTGCATCTAGGCACGGCTGAACTGAGAAAGAATCAAAACAAATAAATGTACAAGAATTTTATAGAAACCTAGCTGAAAATCTTTGGCTGGGATCCAGTCAGCCAGTTCAAAAAAGAATGGGCACAAGACTTTCTCCCACTAGTTTAATTATAGATGGGTGGGAAAAAATCTTTTTCTTTGGAGAATGATTTGGTTTTTCTTATCTCAATAGGAGAGAGAAAGGTTTGTTAGAATTACTTTCATTTTTTTACATTTTTATTTTCTGTAATTACTACTGCTAGCAGAGTGCCGTGTTGTGTAATTTCTTGTTAGGTGACTTCTGAAGGTCCTTGACCTAATTTTTCTTATCATTGATGAATTGTCAAGAATCTGGTGAAGGCTTAGGTTGGTGCTGGACTCCAGACAAAAAAAATAAGGAAAATATAATGTGTTTGGCTAGTTTCAGTGCCTCAGTATTTAGGGAAGCTTTTTACAAACTTACTGTGTTTTATAAACTAGTGTTTTGCAAGCTGTTGCTCGAAAGCAGTGTGCTACCTGAAAGGCTCTGTGGTGTTAATTACAGCCACAGGAACCTAAAAAATCAAGAGTGAGGTCACCACTTCTAGACTTTTTATTGACCGCGACAGTGAAGTGTAGCACTTCCTCAGGGTGCTCTTTGCTCTCTGCTCTCTGTGGTTGCCAGTGGGCAGTGATCTGTATCAGCTGGAGACATGGATACAGATCTCAGTATAAAACAAAGTCCTCTCCCTGATGCTTTGAAATGTTACATTTCATATAAAAGTGTAGTCTTTTCATTATCTCCCTTCTGAATGTAAGCTAACTACCTTCCTACAACTCATCAGAAATTTATTTCAATGATTTTAAGGGAAAAAAAATGTGCTATAAATCAGTCTATCATGTTTCCTTCACCCTTAGGCTCCCACCTCCAAATAATTTCCTAAAATAACTGTAAAGACACAAAGTGTTTTAATGGATATTTTCTGTCCTGCCCTGACATGCGATTAATACCCCATATTGAATTTATTCCTAAAAAAATATTCCTGAAGAAGAAAAAATTGTAAAAATGAGTAGAAATTAATAGATCTCCTTCTGACTAGACTGAAATGCAATAGGCTTAATTGCGACTTGGAACAGTCAGACATTTTGAAATGTCTTCTAACAGAAAGCCTAGGGAAGCATTGGGAAAAGATTCTCTAAGAGCTGTGGAATCTCCATCATTGGAGGTCTTTAAGAGCTGATTAGACAAGCAACTGTCAGGAATGACATAAGTATAGTTGGTTTTGCCTTAGGGCAGAGGGACAGACTAGCTGACCTCTCGAGGTCATTTTCAGCCTTGTGATTCTGTGAATGAAAACATGCATCCTCTCCTAACTGTAACATAATCCATCATCACTCAACACCATTTCCTTTCGATGTCATGCATTCAACCTTAACTTTGTCCTTTGTTTTGTTCTATTAAGAAACTATGCACTCTGATGTGTCATCTTGATGTAATGTAATATTTATTAAGAAGTGCTTTGTAAAGACTGAGAAAAAGACATACGCTTTTGAGGTTCATTAAGAAATTGTAAACATTGTGTATTGCACGATGAAGAAAAGCTACAATTAACAGATAAAAATGGGGCAATAGATCTTCTTGGTTATATTTACTTCCTTAGTAAATATGATATCTATTTGTAGATCTTGCAAGGTATCTTTATAGTGCTGTGTGTATATATATACATGCATGTGTATTTACATATATATGTCTGTGTGTATCACTGTAGGGTTATATTACAAAGAAGAAATGGGAGTAGGAAATGGAATTCGTAACCTAGCAACATGTCATTTTGATATTGGCACAATTTTTTTTTTTTAATGTTAGAGGGAAGTAAGAGGATCCGCAGAATTAAATAAAACCCTTAATTGGTGAAGTCTTATAAGAATGATAGTCACTTTTCCAGGTTCTTGTTGATTCTCCAGTCAAGACTTAGACCTGTGTTACACTGAGCTTTTTCTTTCACCGTTAGATGTTCTTCATCTATATCATATTTGACGTGTTGTGGCAGTTTGGGGAGGTCCCCACCGACTGGAGAAGGGGTAACATCACCGGCATTTTTAAAAAGGAAGGAAAGGAAGACCCAGGGAACTACAGGCCAGTCAGCCTCACCTCGGTGCCTGGCAAGATAATGGAGCAGATCCTCCTCAAAACCATGCTAAGGCACATGGAGAATAAGGAGGTGATTGGGGACAGCCAACATGGCTTCACCAAGGGCAAATCGTGCCTGACCAACTTGATATCCTACTATGATGGGGTTACAGCATTGGTGGACAAAGGACGGGCAACTGACATCATCTACCTGGACTTGTGCAAGGCATTCGACACTGTCCCGCATGGTGTCCTTGTCCCTAAATTGGAAGGACATGGATTTGACAGATGGACCACTTGTTGGATAAGGAACTGGCTCAATGGACGCACAAAGAGTTGCAGTCAGTGACTTGGTGTCCAGGTGGAGACCAGTGACAAGTGGTGTGCCTCAGGGGTCAGTACTGCAGCCAGTGCTGTTCAATATCTTTGTCGTCGACATGGACAGTGGGACGGAGTGCACCCTCAGCAAGTTTGCCAACGACATCAAGCTGTGTGGTGTGGTTGACACGCTGGAGGGAAGAGATGCTATTCAGAGGGACCTTGACAGGCTGGAGAGGTGGGCCTGCGTGAACCGCATGAATTTCAACAAGGCCAAGTGCAAGGTCCTGCACATGGGTCGGGGTAATCCCAAACACAAGTATGGGCTGGGTGGAGAGTGACTTGAGAGCAGCACTGAGGAGAAGGACTTGGGGGTACTGGTGGATGAGAAGCTCAATATGAGCCGGCAATGTGCACTTGCAGCCCAGAAAACTAACTGTATCCTGGGCTGCATCAAGAGAAGCGTGACCAGCAGGTCAAGGGAGGTGATTCTGCCCCTTTACTCTGCTCTTGTGAGACCCCACCTGGAGTACTGCGTCCAGCTCTGGAGCCCCCAACGTAAGAAAAACATGGATGTGTTGGAGCGGGTGCAGAGGAGGGCCAAGACGATGATCAGAGGGCTGGAGTACCTCTCCTCCGAGGACAGGCTGAGGGAGTTGGGGCTGTTTAGCCTGGAGAAGAGAAGGCTCCATGGTGACCTTAGAGCAGCTTTCCAGTATCTGAAGGGGGCCTACAGGAAGAATGGAGAGAGACTTTTCACAAGGGTGTGTAGTGATAGGACAAGGACAAGACAATAAACTAAAAGAGGGCAGATTTAGATTAGATATTAGGAAGAAATTCTGCACCATGAGGGTGGTGAGGCATGGGAACAGTTTGCACAGAGAAGCTGTGGATGCCCCCTCTCTGACAGCATTCAAGCCAGGTTGGGTGGAGCTCTGAGAAACCTGGTCTAGTGGATGATGTCCCTGCTCATAGCAGGGACATTGGAACTAGATGGTCTTTCAGGTCCCTTCCAACCCTTACCATTCTATGATTCCATGGTTCTATGAACTTGTTCTAATAAATGCCTGGTCAATTATGATCTGACTTATGGCACTAAAAATTTCTAGCAAGCTCTTCCCGGGCACCCTGGCATTTATGAAGCTGGCATAATTTTCCTTATACAATCCAGAAAACTGAAAAACAATTAAAAAGCGCATCCAAGATTCCTTATCAGGGAATAATCTTGCTATTATGTTCCAATTTAATATTGGAATAAATATATGATTTTCTCATATTGATATTTTTCTTCTTTCTCCCTGGAGTTTTCACTGATCATTTTTTCCTAGTGAATCTTCTTGTCTTCTTTGTCGTATTCTCCATGACTTTCTGTCACTCCTGTCTCTGTTTTTTCTCTTAGTATACAAACATGACACTGTTTTTCTCATCTTAGAAGGTCCATTAAAGATGACTCTTGCTTTTCCAGTAAATCTAATCCTCCCTTTCGTCTCCTCTCTGGTTCATACTCACTTTCAGCTTATTGTGGTGGTACCACTTGTCTTGCTCTTTGATATTCTGCTTTTCCACTAAATCACAGGACTTGGTCACCTCATTCACTCAGATTGATGCAACTATCACCTTGGATTTACTTGTCTTGATAGACCTGAAAGAAAACAATTCTCTATTCTTCTTTTTGATCAAATTCATCGTCATCTTGTATGTCACTCAGGCTTGTAACCTAGCTCATGTCTGACAGATGCTTTGTCCTTGCATTCAAATGCTCTCTACATAATTTATCTGAAACACAACCTTTCTTATCCATCTACAGTTAAAGCTGTTGTCAGCTTTCATGATATTCTATCCCAATTTCTACCACTGGGATTCTACAAGTTTTTAAAATGTGCATTTTTACAGCCCATAACCTAAACCATGATGTCCTTACTTACAAACTTATTCCTACCTATTTATTATTACTAATTTACCTTTAATGACATTTACAACCTTTAGGACTGCTACTTTTCCAACATTAACTCTGTGATGTGCAATGACTGAAGCATAGCACATTGACTGCTTATGTTTCATTGTTCTCTTGCTTTCCCCTTACTTATGTGACCAATACCCTTATCTTTGACTAGTAACTGTACAACAGTTTACACTGTGTACGGTGCCTAGTAAAATAGGAGTTTGTGTTCACTATAAGAATCTTGATGCTTCATAGTGCTAATTCCCTGAAATTATACCAGAGCTATCTGGCTTTAAGAAAGATCAGAATTAGTCCTTCTGCATCTGTTTATATTCATGTGGTTCAGGTCTGTCATTGTTCATGGAGGAGAGAAGCTCTCAATTGCTCAGTTGCACCTTTAGTCTTAAGGCATGGGTAGGGAAAATATCAGTAACCCATTATTTCCTAGAGTGAATCAGAAGAGGACAGTCAGCTACAGATGAATATTAAGACATTTCCAAAAGAGAAAAGTCTCTTGCTTGGAATATGAAGTTAATCATTACAGAAGGATCTTGAAACATTCGTCTTCAATGGAATAACACTTACTAACCTGGAAGAGAAAAACGTGCCCCCATCCTTTTATTCATTTGGAGGGGCTGAGAAAGGTAACAAGTGATGACAAACTACTGAAAACAGTGTGCCATACTTATAAATTACTACTTTAACTTAGCCCTGAAACATTTCAACAAAGAGTAGAACATTATAAAACTGTGACATCCACTAGCCATGGCTAAGTCAAGTTTAAGCATTTTTACTGACTATTTAACAAACCTACTAAAACAGGAATGGACTGTGTCTAGTAAGTATCTGCCTGCTTTGCCCAAGGACAAATAGCATTATTTATCAGGCTGGGTGGTCAGACAGTTTGTCTGCCCAAGTTACCCTTGGACTGACATAACCCCTCACACTGTGAAGTGCCACGGAAGTGAAGGACTCTGTTTCAGCCATATTTCAGCCATTAAACTGCTGCTTTCCAGCCAGAATGCCTGTTCCTGGGACCACACCACTGCCAAATGCACCAGGGCTGTGGTGCAAATACCCCTGTGTTGATATTGTAGTAGAAGATGCAGTAATGAAACCCTGTGTTTAAACCCGATGTAATTCTCCAGCCCCCTCCCCGATCCCTCACAGTGGTGAATGATATCTATACAGGTTCCTCAATTGTTAAATTTTTTGTCTTTGCTAATTCTCTACGATTTGCTCTAGTTATGATCTCTGAAGGCCAAATACTCTTAGGAAGGAATCAAGGTATTTATAATACTGCTACATTTTCCTTTTGAATAGCTAAAAACTGCTGATGTGTCTGTTCCTCTCATCCGGAGAGAAACGATTATCCTTTCTCAAAACTGTACCTTCATTGGATGACTCTGATTGATGTTGGAGACTGAAATCAGTAGTGAGCCATGCAACAGGTGAGGTATTGCCCTTCTGCTCACTTCACTGATGTATGAAAAAAGATATCTTTTTTCTTTTTTCCACACTGGTCTGTTTCTGACTTATTCTGCATGGCTTTTCATCTTATCAAAATTAGCAGTCCAACTTGTGGATAGTATCCCTTGAATATACTTTTACTCCACACTTCCTCTCCACTTTAATTCTTTAGCCTTTGCTATTATTAACAATGATAGCTATTTTTCAGAAAGAAACTTATTTCTCACAATGTATTGTTTCAACAGTCAGGCTTAGAAAAATACAAGAGAAATATATTGAAAGACAAACACTCATCAGAATTTCTTTTTCTCCTAACAATGTATTTTTTCCTCCAGTTACAGCCCCACAAAAAATATAAAGGCTTTTTTAATGAAGAAATACTTGAAAATCAGCTTTTAGAAATACTTTCTTGTATGGCGATTTTACCTGGTCAAACTTGAAGCTTAACATTGACGTGTGTGGCAGACGTGAACAGTGATTCTGAGATCTGAACTTTTGACAATGACTTAATTTTTCCTCAGCAGTTTCCCTCTCTGTATAATAAAGATGCCACTTCTTATTATTAATTCTGCTCTAACAATGAGAAGGACAATATGACATTTCTACAGGATTTTTGAAGATGACATGACTGTGTCAGGGTAAAAATATAATGCATAATATTTACCAGGAGAAGACATCAAAGTATTTGGAACTTTTATGTGTATTGCTGTAAATCAGGTTTCACAATTACTAAGTTCCGCAAAAATAATTTAAGGAGAAAAATCCTTTGTATGAATTCATTCAGAGGTGTGAAACATAATCTTAGCTGATTTTGCTAGTGGTATGTATGTAAATATTTCCTCTTTCTTTGAAATTATTTATTTTTCCAGAAGCTTCTGAACAAAGACAAACTTTCAAAACAAGTGCACTAACAATTAAGACTCTGCTAATAAAGTCTAAAGAAATAAAAATCTACTTCAGAACAATTCAGTAGGCTGCCTGCAATTCCGATGACAGCAGTGTGAATTACAGATAGCACACAAGCAAAGTAGCAAGGCCACACAGCACCTTGCAATTTAGAATTTGTCAACATTTTGCAGTTTCCCATGTGACTTACCACTTGGTTGATGTTTCCCATTTCTTGTTTACATAGGCTTAACCTTTGGAATATCCATGCAAAGCAGCACATTCGAACTTTAGATCAGTCACACATAATGAGAAATCTCAAATCATTCCAAGCAATTCATTTAATATTTTATAAGGAAAATACAGCTTGAGTTGTGCAGTTAAATTTGCAAGAAGATCAGGAAGGACAGCAAGAGCAGGCACCCGTACATTACCGGTGATAAAATAGAGATAAACTGAAAAACTGTGAGATTGTACATCTAAAGTCTACAACAGATGTACTCATAACTAACGTGTAGGTTTCATTCATTAAATATAAGTAAGATATAAATATGTTAATCTTGTGTCTCTGTCGGTTGAGCAAAGAGGACAAGAAGGGTAGAAAACAATTAAAAAGTGTGTAGATATTTCTGTTAAAAGAAATTTGCCAGTAGTGTGAAATATGAATTTCTAGCTTGTCTTCTTTTAATTTTGTGACACCTGGGCCTTAAGTATCAAAAGGAGGGATTTCCCTCACATCCCTAAACCAGGCAGAGCCATATATTATGGCAAACACGGAGGGTCCCTAGGTAGCAGTCAAAATGCCTCTGGAGTAGAAAGAATGTCAAGAAATTCCATTCCTAGCTCTTTACTCCACATAATCTGATTTCTCTTCCTTTTTCTGTCTGAAACTGTGCAATTTCCAGTGACACTGCAACATGGCTCCACAATTGTTTGATAAAGAGCAGTACAATCCCTACTTACACTATCAAAGCATTAATCAGGAAATTGGAGCAGCCTGGGTTTTGGGTTGTTTTGGTTTTTTGTTTTCCTGAGAGATATAATCTTCTTTTTTTTCTTCTTTTTTTTGGACCATTGCTAAATATATCCAGAGTGCTCTAAAAATCTGGAAAAGGAAATTAAAATCTTGAACAAATCTGTCCACGGTGAATTCAGGACTTGATTGTGGATTTCATCCTCATGGTGTTGATTTTAGGGACTACTACATCAAAGCATGAATGGTTAGCTGCAAGCTCGTGTTTACTACTTCACACAACACACTTGTTTCCCCGAAAGCCAATTCTGATTCAAATCAATTTAATTAAGTAACAAAGCTGGTTGTCATGGTAACAAAGCTACTAATTTGTCATGGCAAATACTCTGTGAGATTGACAAGTTGCTAAGCAACAGCCAATGGACTTGAAGACAGAAGATGACAAATTCTATCTGGTGCAGATGTTGTGATCCAGTCTTGAATTAGGCCTCTGTTCAGAGTGGATTCCCAAGAGAGCATCACCTGGATAGTTTAATAGCAACACAGGGAGCAGCATGCCACAACAAATTACGTTGTTTTGCACTTTTAAAAATGTGTTTGAGGGAGAAGCTAGTAAAAGAAGTTAATTTGATGCTCCTTGTCATCTTTTTATTTTCCTGTTACAGAATATATGAGATGATTCAATCTTACTGTACTTGGCTTTGCATATGCATATTTATATTTCAGAAATATTTTTTTATCCATCTTTGTACATATGATACATAAAATTCAGGCATGCAAGCACAAAACAACTGGTTTATGGCTAAATCACCTCAACAAAACCTGTTTGGAGTAATGTGCATAATTCACTCACAACAATGGAGAATAATTTATTTTTGGTTTATTATTCTTTCTCTCAGGATAGCCTCCAACATCACTGTTTAAGCTTGATTTACTTTGATTCATGAGAATAAATTCATTATTCCTTTCACTGAATTTACTAGAAATATTTCAGGATGTTGGTATCTTCCTGCCTGATCCTGCTTTTGATCTGCACAGGAATCAAACTAAGTGTGAAGTAATGTCATTTTGTCAATGCACGATTTTCTTAAATTCACCTTACTAGTTAATTTATCTTGAAATCCTTGTCTAAACATATTTTAGGTCAAAACCCCACTTTAGTTTGGAAATAATGAAAGTATTCTCTTAGCTTCTATGTTTAGGCATTATTCTGAAATCTACTTGTTAATATTAGTGCTTTGTGTGCAAAACGAACCACACTGGTAAAGGATAATGAAAAGTACAGAAAACTTTGAGAAGATTAGAGGTATTCAAAGAAATGTGGATGGATTTACAGTTCACTGGAAAATATTCCTATCAAAACAGAAATTCTTTGTAAACTAGGATTGATATTTCTAGGATTTCACTTGCAAATGTAAGGAAGATTTCTAACAATTTTGAAATGGCTTTTTTTTACATTATATTAAACATTTCATTTTTCAGTAAAATTTGACTTTTTGATTAGAAATAATTTGTCAAATCATAATCAAAACAGAATGAGTAGTGCTTTAATATAACAAAGAGTCAAATACGGATATCAAAACAAATCCTTCTAATTTTCTGAAGCAAGATATCTAAATGACCCAAAGTTCTCCTCTTTGCTCTGCCATCCTTTTCTGTGCTATCACTCCTGCTGGCAGACAAATTTTTAATTCCCAAAGAGCTTTATACTCCAAATATTCCAGCCTCCACACATTTCCAATACGGATAGTATATTAGTTTCTTACTAGATTCATCACAACTAACAGATCGCTGACAGGAAGATCCAGCCAAGAATCTAATTTTGTGCTCTACAATACTCACTTGAATATATACAGCAACGATTTAGCAGTTTAAATAAAATGTTATCTAGAACCAAAGTAGGGTTTTGTTTGTTTTATCGATTTCAATGCAAATGCAATCATTGCGACAGAGACTGAATAAAACCAGGATCTGGCATTGTATTATGAGAGGGTTAAAATAAACCAAATGAACAATCTAATAAAATTGTGGTTTTATAAAGCTAGAATCAGCCTTTTTTAATTAGGGTTTCAATGCCTGTTCATAAATAGAAGGAGAACCATGCCTGTCAAGTTTGGTTAAAAGGGTGTTCTGCAGAAAATTAGCCAGGAAAATTCACACAAATTAACAGAAAATATAAAGGCAATAGCTACATGCAACTTAAATGTTGACCTTTCACTATTTCAAATCACTTGTTAGACTAGTATTTGTTACTTTATATTGTATTTGGAGTCCATGACAAAGCTTTGGCTATAGGGGCGCAGCAGGGGTGGCCTCTATGGGCGGAGGTAGGGGAGGAAAAGGATTTTAATATTTATCTTTTGTTTCTCATTGCCCAAATATATTTTAAATGGCAAAAAATGTAAGTTAATTTTCCTCAAGTTGAGTCTGAATTGCCAGTGGCAGTAACTGGTAAGCAATCTCACTGCCTTAATCTCAACTCACAATGTTTCTCATCTTATCCCCTTGTCCCGCTAAGTAGAGGGAGTGAGTGAGCTGCTGGATGGGAGCCTGGTTGTTTGCCAAGGCTAAGCCACTAGGTATACACAATGCAGTCACTGAAAAAAGTCGCATGTAGCAAGTGCATAGACAAATGGAGCCAAGGCTTCATGTTCAACAGTAGTACATTTCTTTGTGAAATGTTTTAACAGGAAAGGCAGTAGACAATAGGCTTTTTCCTCTCCTCTGAAAGCTGCAGACAAAATCCTAACATTCTACCAGAAAAAAAGAAGAAAACAACAAAAAAATCTTAAAAACATCACATGCAAATAACAACATTTCATGTGAGACCTTGCATACTCATTTGCCTTTGGCCCTGAAACTGTCATTTAGGCACTTTAATAGTACCTTTTGAGTGCCCCAAGTGCTTGATTTGGGATCTCAATTTATGCAGTCCTTTTTATTTATGAAACCCATAGGCAGTTACATATTTTTAGTTTTCTTTTGATGAGCCTGACAGTTCAGAGATAATTTAAAATTGACAGTGAAGGGAACAGTTATGACCCTATCTGTTTCTTGCATCAGGCCTGCTGGTAAGAGAGAACATATCTTTTCAAGGCTTTTCATTTTGTTAAAAACCAAGAGCTAGTGAAGCCATGAGATCCTTAAATAAATTATTCCTCTTGTTTATCATCAACTATTTATTCTTTACGGCCACAGATCTGAGGACTGATATTTGCTGTCTTAGCTTTCTGATCATATGTTTTGCCACATCACATGGATCCCTTGAAATTGCCAGCTCCTTATGATACTCAATTTTAAAATGAGTTTCTCCCTCAGAGAGATATTGTGACTTGCAGTCTTGGTTCCTAGGTATATAATGTTGTTGTTGGAAAACTTAAAAAAAATCTTACTCAAGCAAGTCCAGTTTATTGAAATATCAAGGTTGTTCATCAGATCTATCTTTCTCTTTATTTACCATACTGTTGTTTTTGTGTATGTCTTAACAAGACTGATTTTACGTCATTTTGCACATTGTTGGTCAGGTTGTGACTTGAATCAGGCCAGAAGAAAGCTAACAGGAAAAAACAGGTTATTTTTTTAATTAGCATTCCTTTTTAAAGACTATCAGTTACAAAGGTTTTAATGAATTCACTATCTGTAGTATTTTTGAATCATAATGAAATCAAATGCCTTACAGAAATCTTTGCCAATAAAATCATAAACTTAATCAAAAAAGCAAGTTTACTTGACAAAGTTTTTTTCATCAAGTTGTGCTGATTGACAGTATGTATATTGCCATTATTTTAATTCTTCATTGATTTCATCTCCCATCACCTTGACTTAGTTACTTTATATCCATTTAACCAGATGAGAGTTTACTGAAGTATTTGTCCTTCTTAAACAGTGGTACAACAACCAGTTTTCTTTTAGAGCCCCAGAGATTTTTGACTCTTCCAAGATTTATCCATCAGTCTGACACTCCTTTGAACGTTTTTGTAACTTATGGTGTATGAAGTATTTCATCATAGTTAAAATTAACTTATTTTTTTCTTAAAACTGTTATTTTGTTTCTTTCCTCTCAGTACTACTGGAACAAAACCTGTTTCACTATTACTGTAAACATCAGCCTTTTCTCTAAGAACAGATGCAAGATATAGACTGGAGAATTCTCAGTCTCCTACAGCATTACTGATATTTATATTGTCCATTTTTGGTAAACTTGCTGCAGAATCTGCCCCCAGGACAGACTTGATGGGAGTGGAGAGAGGTGGAAAGTCCGGGGAAGGGAATTAAGAAGACTGCAGCTGTTTAATCACTTTTCTCATTACAGGGCACATACCACAGGTTATGGGACGGACTGAGGCTTCTCAGCAGAATGCTTCTTCCTCTGTTTCACACTCAAGTTCCAACTGCCCCTGCATCAGCCCATCACCAGGAATCACTTTGGCATCTATGCAATAGTAACAGTAAGGAGAAACTAACTTTTTTCTGTTCACTGCTGACTTTCCTGATCTCAAGGACCACCAAATGTCTGAAACTGGCAAAAAATTCAGAAAACTCTTTTACTTTTTTTTTCTTAATTGATCTGACACTTAACAGCATTTGCTTCAAAAGGTTAAAATCTGTTCCTATAACTAATCTTCTCTTCTCCAAAGCCCCTTTCTCTAGCGAATGGCTGGTCTGGCCTCTGGCTGACTTTCTGTCTTCACAAATTTCTCTAAAATTCCCTATCCTACCACCTTTCATTTTAGCAAGGGTCCCTGGGAAGACTCCTACAAATCCATCACTGAGAATGGCAACTGGGGAAAGCAGCCATTTCTCACTCCTCCAGATGAAAACAGTTCTGCCACATTCTCTTCAAGTATATTCTCCTCCTAAGGCAAGCACAGGGCTCCCATCAACACTAATGCAGATGCAAAGGTGAATATTCCCATTTGTGAGGGACCATAATTGAATCACCATTAGCTTCAGCTCCTGGTGTTGTTCAGAATGAGTTGAGTCCTATTGCTTCTTGTTGCTAGAATGCTATAGATTAGTTAAACCGTCTAAAGGCAGCTTTGTTCTTCTGTCAGACATCTGCTGAATGTTTGTTTAAAATATAACATCTCCAAAGAGGTATTAGAATCTGGCAAAGACAAAAGACTGAATTAACCTTAACTACAGAGTGGCTATCAAAGCCTCTGTCACAACCACTTCAAAATCCCCCTTTCAGGTATATGTGGAACAGTTGTACTACTAATCCATATTTACCGCTAAGCTACGTGAATGTACATTTTCCTAGTGTTTAAGTGGAAGAAGCTGTAAGGAAGTGAGATTGTCACTTCTCTTCCAACTTTTTAACAGACAGCAGTAATACAAGAATACTCCATGGAGTAAGTGGTTGTACCTTGACTTTTTTTTTCCTCTCCAGAAAATAGAGTCTTCCTAAGAAAACTTTACTGACTTACACACAAAAAAACCAAAATAAAAATGTACTTTTATGAAAGCTATCCATCAAATGTCAAGGCTAATAATCAATTTTTTGTCACAATGAACTGATAAAAGCTTTCAGTAATAATGTCATGGGGAAAAAAATTTGTGTTGGAACTCGTAATGCTCAGCCCTGATATCAAACGAATTCATAAAAGCTCAATACCACTGTAGCCCTTGGAGGCAAGACAAAACACAATTTCTCATCCACAGGATATGGAATAATTCCTTCTTTTTATTTTTTTTTATCAGAGAGAGAAGCAAAAGGAAAAAATCTGATTTTCAAAAAAAATATTACACAATCCTGCTTATGCAGGTGAACATTAGCGATCATTTTGGTTGCCGATATCACAAACCGTTATGGTGATTTCTCTCACATCATGCAAATGGCTGCATAATGTCTACTCCTCTTGGAATGTAAAATCAAATCAGCATTCTAATGCTACAAGCCCATGATGAGCTTGGAAATAAATATGCAGAAGCACATAAAAAAAAAATCAAGGCAATCAAGGAGAGCCAGCGTCCTAGCTCGGACTATAAATCTTTGTCTGTTTCAATCGTAGAGCTGGCCGAATCAGTGTAAAATTCGAGCGGGGATGTCATCAATTTCTGTTAACCTCTCTATTCTTCTTTGTGTTGGCGGTGCAGTGATGGATTGGTTTTGTCACTTGTGCTCAGTTCACAGTATGTTAACATGGAAGGGTGCAGGCAGGTTATGAAGAAGGGTTATTACTGTCCCAGCTCTGACCTGGACTTACTATCTTTTCTAGTATCACAAAACCTTACTGTCTTTGAGACTGAAAAGTAGCATCCTTGGAGCTGTCTAATACTAAACAGAGAAGCCAAGATTTTTCTCCTCCAGTTGCTTTTCTGTAGTTCTTTCTGGTCGCTTTGCTCCAGCTCATAGGCCTTTTCTTTCCTACCATTTTTTAATTAATAAATGAATGTAGGAGATGCTTATTAAGCCAACTATCAGTGCAGGAAAGTAATGAATTACTGGATTATGTTACAAGGAATCTGTGATTTGCAAACACAAAGAGATTCATAATTTCACAGTCTCCAAATAATAAAGCACTGGTAATAAAACAGAGGTAATAGCACAAACTTACTGGCATGTAGTGAATACATAAATGTTTCAAGGAATGGACTAGCAGTTCTTTCATGTTGTCTTGATCATGTATTTGGTAAGGGTGTTTAAATTGTGCTAGTTAATTTCTGCAGTGGATTTGATGAGTTTGGGTGTTCTTCAGTTGTTTTCCGCTTTTCTATGCTGTGTCAATGCACTTGCTGAGATCTGTATTGCACAGCACTGAGACACCTGGCTCTACTTCAAAAAACTCGCAAACTCAACTTTAAGCAACTTCAAGCTCTGTTAATGTCAATGGAACCGATCAAGTGCTTAAGTTAAGCACGTTCCTAAATGCTTTGATGGAAAAGTGTAATAAATCCTAATCCAGAGCCCAATGAAATCTTTCGGAGTCCTTATATTGACTTCAGTGGGCATTGAATCAGGCTAACAGAGCTCAACACCTTGCAGAACTGAGCCCTTAAATGGTTGGCTCATTTCACCTCATAAGTGGTTGTTTTAGTGGTGGATGAAGTGATCCCTATGCGTAGTGTTTAATATAGTGTGTTTCAGCTTGTTAAGTTAGTAAAGTGCTTTGGGATCACTTGAGATGGAAGGTACAATACGAATGCACGTTATTATTACACTGCCAGAAGTACCATTTTTTGTCAGTGAAAAATCACATTAAAATAAATGCCTTAAAATGAAGGAAAAGGAACATTAATCTATAAAAATTCTATAGCTGTTTATCTCTGTAAAGAAAAACCAAGTGGAACAAAACAACTCCAGCGATAGGTAGCCCAGGTTCTGCAAAAAAAGCCAAACAACTGAGGGTCAATGGCATTTTGCAAGTGATGCTTTTGCTCTTGACAAATTGGACCCAGGATATAGGAGTAAATCTGGTCACAAATGTCTGCCACTTCTCACAGCTCTGTTGGCTGCTCAGAAGCAATTAAGTGAAGTGGGTGTTCAAGTCCCATTGAATGTCCCAATTAACAATTAGCAGGACTTGTGCTCTTAAGGGTTTTTGGAGATCTTCTCAATACAGCACTGAGAAAGTCACATGAAGGAGACCTCCGTTTCCATATTCTTCTTGTAGGAGCTATTTTTAAAGTCACAAGAAAAAAAAACGGATTAAATATAGTAGAGAACCGTGAAAGAAACAATTGTTATGTCATAGCTTATTCTGCTATTCATCATTGAGTTCAGGAATGTAGAAGGAGCCTAGCCAGACTGCAGACTAGGCAATCTGATCAAATTCAGACTGATAGAAGTTTCACAAGCATTTTTTCCCATAAAAAATGTATTCCTACATCCTGGTATTTTTAAGATGTCTTGGGAAATCAAACCACTGCATATTAACAATAAAACCAGAGATAAGGTTGGCATGATAAAGTTTTTCTATGTGACCAGTTTAGCTTGCTTTTTGTCCCAAGTTTGTTTCTATTTCTCTTGCCATAAATTTGAACAAAACTACATGTTCAGTGCCAGCTTCAGAGACTCCAGTAGAAGTAGGCAAGAAAGGATCCCAAAGAAGTCACACTGACCTTGCTGATCTGTTTCACCTGTGAAAAAGCTGCATGTAGCACTGAACCCAAGAGGAACTCTGCATTTGCTCATGCTGCCCCTGTCCCATGGAAAAGAATTGTCACTCCAGAAGTAAGAGCTCCTGGACTTCCACCAGCTCACATGTAGCCTCACGTAGCACATAAACAGAATAAACGCAATCCGCCATGGGAAGGCCTTGTGATAGTCTCGAGATATGTGAATCCCATTAAAATTGTTATTGTATTGCAAATACTTTTAGCAGGATGCCCATTTCCTGTTATATTTGCCTTAAAGGTTCATGTTCTCAATTACATAATGACATACAAATTAAATGCAATTTCCAATTTAAACCTGTACAAGTGTCAGTTATCAAGTTCCCTTGTTAGTCCCATGAGGCTGCCCACAGCAGTGCTGAAAAGTGCACTGCTGTGCAGAAGTTACAGTACTTACTACAAGAAACTCCTCCTGAAGGAGTAAACAGTAATGATTCTTATTTATAAATAAGCACCTCCAAAACAAAGAACTACCAGGGCTGATGCATCTGCGAGATTTTAAATAGAGGTTGAATAATTTTTGTCATCTAGACTGACCTGCAAAGTGATGAATCACACTCTGTTCCATCATTCTTCTGTGCGTAGAACCTACAGGAGTGGCTAGTTTAGGTTTTCGTAAACTCCATGAAACTTTGATTATTGTAATGGGCACTTTGTCTAATCAGTGTAGATCAACACAGAGCAAGCGGAATGATGTTCTAAGCACCTTGTTCATAAAATCCTATAATTTCATCCGTTTTTGAAAAGAGAATGCAAATTAATTAGGAGCCTGGTTAAATTAATTTAGTTTAAAAACCCTAAGAATCTTTTAGAAATTATTTATCTTTTATTTATTATTTATCTATTTATTTATTTATTTTTTAAATTATTTTTGTCATGTTTTCTTCTTCTAACATTTGCAAGGAAGTATTTGGGTGAAATCCTTGACATGTTGATGGGTTGTTCTGCATAACCTGTGCTGATAGAGGTTTGTTATTTTGTAACACCCAGTCCTGGGAAGGCTGCAGAGGGTCTGGATGTTTGTTTTGATAATTTATGAGCATATCCATTGACTATGGGACTTTGGGTTTTGGGTCCAGATTCAGCTCAAATAAGGAATATTTTCAAATGAGGACTAATTAGCAAATTAACACTTTACAATCTTCATCAACAATTATTTAAATCAACCCTCCCCAAAAGCAGAAACAAAATGCATAGACATTAGTGAACATAGACACAAACACTAACACACAAATTCAAACACAGACACACAGAAAGTCTAATAAGAAGGTGAAAAGGTGCTTCCTAACAATACAGAGTATCTTTAAAATATAGGTTAATGCATGTCAAATTCTACCCTCACCCTTCAGTTTCCCTTTTCTTTTTAAAAATGTGTTGACCTTGAGCCCATTCTGTAATGAAGGTATTTGATAAGTCAAATCCTTCAGAGATGTAGGTAAAAAGCACTTTTTATAATGTTAAACTGGTAACACACAGGGTTCAGTTATTGCTTTAGAGAAATGTCATGGATGTCCTCTAACCTTTTTTTTAGGAATGTATTTCTTGGATGATTTTTTTCAAGGACTCAGGTCAGGAAGAATCTACCCCAAGGGTAGTTGGAGGGAAGAAAAAATAACAAGGCATGGTGGCACCTGGGGACCACAACATTGTTCACATCCTCTGTAATCATCAGTGCACTGCTCAGCTGCTTTGGTAATTTACATAATACCATCCTGACACATTCACTTCAGTTATCCATCACCATTGGGACAGTGTTGCTGTTTTCCTGCTTTATTTTCTTCCTCCCTATCTCACTCTCTCTGTGACTTTTTTTCCTCTCATTGTGCGTTATGTTTATCTGGCCAAGCAAAAAAGATTGATTTCACGTTGTTTCTGCCCTCCTTGTTCAACAAATATGAATTTGGCAAATGATGAGGAACTGGGTGCAGCTAATAGGCAAAAATGAACATATAGAGATTTTATTCTCTACATTTTAATGAGTAGTATCTTTAGGGGAGCTGAGAAGGAGAAGAAGAGTGATAATTTAATGGATGCAGAGATAGGAGAGAGAGTCAGTTTAATAATGCTGAATTCTAAGGATATGATGGACTTTATTCACATGTAATCATGGCTAAATCTGCAAGATAGGGCTGGACACTAAGCTTAAAAAAAGCTTAGTTTTTGTCTCTTGAGTTACATTTCCTCAAAAATGAACAAAGAAAAGATAATAGTTCATTGTTTCAAAATGTTGTTATTGGTTTTTTTTTTTGTCACATGACAGATCAATTGGCCATCTGAAAAAGTGATTAATTCTTGCAGTCCTACCTACCAAGACCAGACTAAAGGCTTGTTCTCCCCAGTTTTATACCTCTACACCGCTTGGACTTTACTGGAGTTGTTCTTGATGTACATCACTGTAACTGGTACTGACGGTTAAACCATTGTGTACACGCTTGTCTATCACCCTTGTGTATGACAAGGGTGATAGGGGCACCTTCCCACAGTAAAGCAAAACTTTAAGACACGGGTAAGACCCACTGACGTGGAGACCTGGATGACATATTTCTTGTTGCTTTCTCTAGCCAATTGGGATGAATTTCTCACCCTCTTAGCCGCTGATTCCCCAGCAGTGAAAGCCCCAAGTACCTTGGCTACCAGCGCTTCCCACTGCAGGAAGCAAAGAGACATCTCTTAAGTCAATGTGGTGCCTGGGGCAGGAAAGGACAACAGGGCATTCATAGCATGCATTTGTATTGGTATCCCTGAACGAACATGGGAAATGATTCCTTTGCCTCTGTAAAATGATATTCCTGATAAATCATGTTGTGGTTTTGCCCTAACAAGCAACAAAGAACCATGTGGTTGCTCTCTCACTCATCCCCCATGGTAAGTCAGGGAGGAGAATCGGAAGGAAAAGGCAAAACTTGTGGGTTGGGATAAAAACAGTTTAACAGAACAGCAAAGGGAGAACAAAATAACAAGAATACTGATAAAAAGAATATACAGAGTGCAATTTTTCTAAGCCACCTGATGCTCAGCTTACTCCCAAGTAGCAAATCAATCATCTCAAGCCAGCTTTTCTACCTAAATACCGAGCATCTTGTCACATGGTATAAAATATCCCATTTGATTGGCTAGTTTGTGTCAGCCTTCCCGGCTTCTAGTGAAAATTAACCCTATCTCAGCCAAACCCAGGACATTATCTACCCGGTTTTTTGTACCACCTATGTCATGCCCAGGTCTAATGCTTTCCACTTTATCACCATTACTTTTCCTGTCTTTTACATGTATATACATATATATACACACACAGAGAGAGATATCATTCCTTTAGTCTATGGACCTTCCCTCTGAGATGACCATTGAGTTCATTTAATCCATAACTTTGGACTACATCTATCATAACAGTCTTTCAGGTCAGGAGAGATGACGTGTGGTGTTGGATGGTCACATGCTGCATCCAGAGACTGCAATTGGTGTATCCTCCATACCAGACAGTCTTTATGCGCTTGTCTTGCTTAATTGCAGCGCATGTTTCACATTCATGGATAACCTGTGCGATAGTGTCCGTAGTCATGTCCACCCCTCGATCATGAGCCTGTCTGTAGGTTTCATCTCTTCCTTGGTGGCCTGAGGTGTCGTTGGCCCACTGAGCTATGAGCAATTCACCTTCATGTTGCCAGTCCAGATCGATGTGAGCCACTTCAATCTTAGCAGCTTGATCCACTTGCTGGTTGTTTTGATGTTCTTCAGTGGCCTGACTCTTGGGTACATAGGCATCCATGTGATATACATTTACAACCAGATTCTCTAGCTGGGCAGCAATACCTTGCTACAGCAGGGCAGCCCAGATTGGTTTGCCCCTGTGCTGCCAGTTGCTGTGCTTCTATTGCTGTAACCACCGCCACAGAGCATTTTTCACCATCCACGAGTCAGTACAGAGATATAGTACTGGCCATTTTTCTCAGTCAGCAGTGTCTAAAGCCAGCTGGATGGCTTTCATCTCTGCAAACTGGCTTGATTCACCTTGTCCTTTAGCTGCTTCTGCTACTCATTTTGTAGGACTCCATGCAGCAGCCTTCCACCTTCAATGTTTTGTACAAGACCCACTAGGGCATAGGACTTCTCATTTTCTGGTAGTCTATTATATGGTGGGGCATCTTCAGTATGTGTCACCTCCTCCTCTGGTGACATTCCAAAATCTTTGCCTTTTGGCCAGTCCATAATCACTTCCAGAATTCCTGAGTAGCTGAGATTTGCTATTCGAGCCCGTCGTGTGATGAATGAGACTCACTTACTCCGCATAGCATCTGTTGCATGAGGTGTGGAGGGGACCTTCCCTTTAGAACACCCAGCCTAGCATCAGCAGTCAGGATGCTAAGAGGAGCTGTGCTTCGGTACCAACAACTTTTGAAGAAGAACTCCTTCATACACTGCTATTATCTCTTTTTCAGTTGGAGTATAGGGGACCTTGGATCCTCTGCATCCCCGACTCCAAAACCCTAGGGGTAGAACTCCAGCCTCCCCTGGTGGTTTCTGCCAGAGATTCCAGGTAGGGCCATCGTTCCCGGCTGCCATCTAGAGCACATTTTTAACCTCTAGTCCTTCCCAGACTGGTCCAAGGGCTACTGCGTGAACAATTTCTTGTTTAATTTCATTTGTTCAAAGGCTTGTTGTTGCTCAGGGTCCCATTCAAAATTTCTCTTCTTCCAGGCAGCTTGATAGAGAGGGCTTACAATTTGACTGTAATTTGGGATATGCATCCCTCAGAAACTCACAACGCCTAAGAAGGCTTGTGTTTCCTTTTTGTTGGTTGGTGGAGACATGGCTGCTATTTTGTTAATCAAATCCATTGGGATCTGATGATGTCCATCTTGCCATTTTATTCCTAAAACCTGGATCTCCTGTGGAGGTCCGTTGAACTGCCTTCATTGTATGGCAAAACTGGCTTTCAGAAGGATTTGGATTATTTTCTGCCCTTTCTCAAAAACTTCTGCTGCTGTGTTGCCCCACACGATGATGTCACCAATGTATTGCAGATGTTCTGGAGCTTTACCCTGTTCCAGTGTAGTCTGGATCAGTCTATGGCAAATGGTGGGGCTGTGTTTCCACCCCTGGAGCAGTCAATTCCAAGTATACTGGATGCACTTCTAAGTGAATGCAAACTGTGGCCTGCTTGAGAAAAACGCATTAGAGATATCCATGGTGGCATACCACTTGGCTGCTTTTGACTTCAGTTGATATAGAAGTTCTAGCATGTCCGGCACAGCAGCACTCAGTGGTGATGTGACTTCATTTGGGCCATGATACTCTACTATCAGCCTCCACTCTATCAGATTTTCACACTGGTCATATTGGACTATTAAAGGGTGAGTGAGTTTTGCTGATCGGTCCTTGACTCTCCAGTTGACGAATCAGCATGGGGATCAGAGAATCTCAGCTGGTGTGATATTGCTGCTGGTGCAGCATTGTGGTAGCAACTGGCACCTGTTGTTCTTCAACCCCCAGCAACCCCCACAATGGAAGGATCCTCCAAGGGACTGGGCAAGGTAGACAGCTGTTTTTCCTCTGTCTCCAGAGCAGCTGCATCCAAAGCCTACTGGTACGCTTTTGGTCCTTGAAATACCCTCTCCTGAGACAGTCTATGCCAAGGATGCAAAGAGCCGCAGGGCCAGTCACAATGGGGTGCTTTTGCCAGTCATTCCCAGTCAGGCTCTCTTCAGCGTCCAATACAGTCTGCTCTTGGGATCCCTCTGCCACTCCAGAGATAGAGATGGGTTCTTCCTCCTTGTAATCTGATGACATTAAAGTGCACTGTGTACCAGTGTCCACTAGAGTTTTATACTCTTGTGGATCTGACATGCCAGGCCATTTAATCCACACCGTCCAATAAACCTTGTTGTCCCTTTCCTCCACCTGGCTAGAGGCAGGACCCCTCTAATCCTGGTCAGAGTATTGGTGACTCATTTCTTGTAAAAATAACTTAGAAGTCCCTTCAAGACCATCAGAAGTAAGATCAGGCTTTCTGCTCTGTCTGGGGAACTGCCCGCTGGAAACTGGAGCAACGTTTTTCCTATAAGAGTCCTCTTTTGTGGTGGTTTTTCCTTGCAACTCGCACACTCATGCCTCTATACTTGAGGCAGGCTTTTCATCCCACTTCCTCTTGTCCTCTCTGTGGTCAAACAAGTGAAACCACAGAGTGCCTCTTGGTGTGTACCTTCTATATCCCCTCTCTTTAGCAGAGAAATACTTACTCCTGATAGCTGAGATACTGGTCCATAAAGGTGTGGAGTAGGAGATCTTCTTCCTGAGTTGTTGGATCTCCCAGGATAGTTTCTCCACAGCCAAGATAAGGGAAGAAGAGAGACTTTCTTTGTTCTGCTGGAGTCATTCAGCCACTTCATCCACAATTAGTGCCTCTTCGCCTTTCCACTCAATTATTGCCAATGAGTTGGCATATGAGGCTGGTGTGCTCCCTACAAACTTCTGCCACATAGGTTGTGTACACTGGACTTCGTCTGGATCTGAGGGTAACTGTGCATTTTCTGGATCGTAACAAACCATCTCCTGCATGGCTAAGTCTGTAAGGTACTGGATACCACCCTCCATGGTGCTCCACTTGCTTGGATAACATACAACACCTTCACTGAAGGGTAACCTTTCCTTCATGGTTAACAGAAGTTACTTCCAAAGGCTGAGGGCTTGTGCTTTTTTCCAATTGCATTGTCAATGCCTCCTTCCCTAGACAGGGATCCCAGCTGCCTGGTTTCTCTGCCCTCTGATTCCAAGCTACTGACCCCATTATCCCAGCATCAGAGTAGCCAGGTAACAATGTGCTTGTCTGGATGGTGGCTGAAATCTTTCTGCATATCTCACACCCCATTCAGGGATAAGGACCAGATGATTATCTCTGGTTCTATCTGTTCCTTCTGCTCTTGTGATGGCCCTGGTTCATCGTCATCCTTTACTAGGCAAATTAATTATTTTGTGTATTTCTTTTTCTGTATAGGGGCAACGGATACCAGCATGGGCTGGTTTTCTGGTTTAGGTGCAGTGCCTGTCACTGGAATTGGAGTAGCTGCAGTGCCCATCACTGGGGTTGGGGTAGCCGCTGTGCCTGTTTGTTTGTTTTCCCCTTCTTTCCCTTAAGAGTACTGAATATTGCTGAACAGGGTGGCTTGGTAGGCATGGGCCAGGCCCCAGCATGTTGCAGTGATTTGTGTCTCTCTGGAATTGCCAGGGTGACAGTATATTTTTTCCAAATATTTCACTAGGTCATCAGGATTCTGCACTTGTTCAGGAGTGAAGTTCAAAAGCACTGAAGGTGCCCACTGTCCTAGATGCTTGCCCATACAACATGTTACGGGGCAGAAAAGACCAAGGCCTGCAGCAGTAAAAGAATGATGGTGTTCAAAGCCAATGCCACCAACCCCCACAAAGCCAGCTGCAGATACTTAGAGTTTCCAAAATCCTCCCTTCTTGAAAAAACTGGGTCCATCTGTACAAAGGCATGAATACCCCTATTTTTAAACAGCTTTGCCATTATTAATGTAGATACTACTCAGTTTAGTACCTCAGGTTAGGTGGGAAGAACCTGAGCATCAGTCTCTGCTGTACAGAAACTTTGGGTTCAGTCTCTGTTATACTAAAATACTGAAACAGGGAAGTCAGCTGCATATTTGTTGAAGGAGAGATGGGGACATGCAGGAAAGGCTAACAACCTTAGACAGATCTCCATAGTTTGTGTTCCTATGCACTATGTTATTTAAGCAAGAGTATTAAATTGCTTGGTGATAGCACTCTGGAAAAGTCGATCCTCTGTAAGGCCAGGGTCTTCAGCAGCTAAAGACTTTGCATAAACTTATGACTTGTCTGCATCAAATCCACGGTAAAAATGAATCTCTAAAATCCAATATGCAATTTAAAATAAAAAATATTTCTAATGAGCAAAGCCTTCCCCCTGAAAAAGCTTCCCGCTCTAAAATGGAAAATTATTTATTGTGGACTATAGTCACATTTATTGCAGACTATAGCTGCATTCGATATCAGGATCTCTACTAAAGGCTCTTTACACTCTTTGATTCTTCTTTCATAAAAAGTTTATTCTGATAAAGAAATACAGGACTTATTGAAGACTCCTCAGAGATGTTTCAATTAAATCCTGTCTTCTTATATGTCAACTTTATGTGGCAGAAACAAATTCAAGGCCCTGTCCTGCAAACACTGATACAATGAGATAACTCAGGAGAGCACTCGAATGATTTCAAGTATAGGCTCCACTAGACAAATTTAGCCTTGGCAAAATCAATTTATTTCGTGTGTATTAACACTGCTTTATGCTGGGGATGATTTTTTTTTTTTTGAGGGGAAGAAGGACTTCTTTTTGACACCAAAAACATGTCATCCAAACCACCTTGTTTAGAAAAGCCAGCATTTGTCTGTGTAGAGCAAATCCATATGACATTCAAGAACCTCAGTAGGTTGGGAAAATGCATGAAAAGAGGATTCTTCTGGGGCCTCACAGAATGATTGTGAAGGTCAGTGACGACATTAAATCCTGGGGACCTTGAAACAAGATTTTATGGCAGCTGACCAAAATACTCGGAGCAAACTACAGATAGCATGATCTTTTCCTTTAACCTTTGTAGTATTAATATTCTGCTGTTATCTGATGTGCTTTAGCAGTTCTCTACTATATAAAGATAGTATAATGATATATGAGTACTGATCATAGATTCGGTATTCTGATCCATTCATGATAGTGCTAAAGGTATAGGGTTGTAGCTGAACCATGAGCAAACTACAATTAACTTCCTTTTATTCATGTTAGAACCTACTCTTGCATATGAGATTCATCCATCTCTTTATCAAAACTAAAAATCTTTCAGTCTGTGATAATTTTTAAACTAGGCCTATTTTACAGGATTTGTAAAGTGATGTTAATTATTGAAAAAATATCTATGAAACAGGAGACTGCCATGCTCCTCTTTTGGCTTCCCTGACACTGGGCTGGAGTTGATTGCTTCCAGTGCAGTACACGTGAATGTGGCTGTCATCATTGATTTGGAATATCTTCTGAGGGGCTCAGTTCAGGCAGCAATTTATGTTGGAACTGAGAGTACAGCCAGCACAGTTAACGGAGACCTCCTGAGCTCTGGGGCCCTAAATCTCCAGCCACTTGACATTAGTGAACAACATCAACTCTGTTTCCATTTTTCACAAGAAGAAAAAAAACAGAAGTTTTTTAATTTTCCTTTTTTTCTTTAAAGCTGGGAGAGAGGCATGTCGGCAACTGATACCAATGTGACCTCTCTCTGACTGACAGAAGGGTCGTCATTGTACACTATACCTGTCACCTCAGTAATGTATGTAGTCTCAGTTGCCCAGTGATTGCAAAGTCAAAATTCCCATCCCTGACCTATAAGTTGTAACCTTTGGGTGCATTGCATGAAAAGCAGCTTCACTGATGAGCTATGCAGATGTTGACAAGGTGTGGAAGATTAATATGAAAGTAGATGAGCATTTTCCAACCTCTGTATTCAACAATGGCCTCTCATTGTCCATTTAGCAAAAAAAAATACACAAATATGAAAAAGGAGATAAAGAGGTCCTTTCTTCCAGATGAGGTTCTGCAAGGAGTATGTTTCTGATGGGAACCTTTTCTGGGTCTGGATACCAAATGTTACAAATGTCTTCTGTGTCTTACAAATTATTATATGACAGTTAACATTATATGAAAATGTCTTTATTTTCTAGACAATTTTGCATTCCCAATAAATTACTTTACTAACTCTTTTAACATTCATGGTCTAATTGTGTATAGAATATATTATTTTTTAATAAATTTACAAAGCCTGGGAAAATCCACATGGAATTTGCATCCATAGAGGAATTCTCATCAAACAACTAACATTGTGCTTTTGTCAGCTGAAAATTGGAATGGTTCCTATATATTATCACTTGATTAAAGCACACAGATAGAGAATTTCCAAAGAAAACCAGAAATCACATGAGTATTTGGTACTGCTGCATTCTGTGTTCACAAGGGTACAGGTAGTGAAGCCAATGAGCTACGGATTTATGGAGACTAGATGCCCATATATTAAAAACAAGCAACAAACAAAAAAAATCCCAGCTCAATTCTGACAGTATCTAACATTATAAAGTTACTTTGTTTGGTCTGGATTTTATGATACAAATTGAATTAAGGTGCACATACATACAGTCCTTTTTTGCCTTTTAGGGGGGAACTTTGCTAACTTTCTATTGTGATAAAGAAAAACATTAGATTCTGACAAGGCGAGAAGGAGGGAAATCACTTTTACAGAAATAAGAACAAAATGATGATAACAGACACTGAATCCAAGAGATAAAATATTGCATCTAATAAACATGTTACTTATGAGATTAGACATGGGCCCCTAGATTTGCACAAGAAGAGAAGTTACATGAAAACAATAAAATTAGTACTGAAAAATAATAACTAGAGATTCTATCACAGTTTAAAAAAAATATCTGCATTCTTATTAAAAGAACTTAAACAGGAGGAAATAACTTGTTATCTTGGAGTGTCAGAGTTTTTGTTTCAGGTGTAAGTCTGCCAGCCTTGCTCCCGCCTGTTGTCTCATTTACCTAAGTACAATTACTGCTGCGAGTGACTGGATCACTTGGTGAGATCGTGATCTTAACTGATAACATACACTCTTAAAAGGAAAAAAAAATACGTAACCATCCAGCTCACCTGGATAGTTGACATTTCTACCTTTGAAGCTATCTCTCCCTCACTGTCCATTCAGAGGCAGGTAGCTGATGCATTCCCTGGGACTAAAAGTATGATACTGATATACACACATTTCACTACAATTTGATGTGGCCAGCATTGCTTAATTAAGCACATAATCAAGCATTCTTTTCTGGTCCTCTCTCTTGCATCTCTCCTTACTGCTTTGTAATTTTCTTATCCCTGCTAACATGGGGTGGAAAGCAGCATATAAACATCTACCCCCTCTTTCATCAGCCCTGCATTGTGATGGTGGTTTGTGTAATTGTTGTAAAAATTTTGTGAACGCGTATGTAGGACACCTTGAAATGTCACTTGAAAAGAGACTTCCTTTGAGTTCAGTAGAGTCCTTTCACCACTGACTGAAAGACCACTTGTCCTATTTTTCTAACAAGTTTTACCGCTGTAATTCCAATAACTCTTACTTTAGAGATGAATGATGAACTTTTGGATGCTGAACTGGAGCCGGGTGTCTGGTTTTTACCTTCATTCTGATTTTCCAGTGACCTTAAGGAAGATATGCAGTCTGTCCCAGAGTGGAAAAAAACCCACCATCCCTGCCATGTTGTCTGAGCAGTCATTCAGGGGGCTGACTCTTGCTATTCTTGTAACTTGCCTGTCTACCATCCCACATTGCAGGGCTATAAGCCTTTAAGGGAAGGACTAAGGAAAACTTGTCTCATCAGCACTGAGAAAGTGGTGCCAGAGGACAGCATGATAGCATATGTAGAGGTTGCCTCAGGCTGAGTAAGCCAAGCCGCCCTCGTTCCCGTTGCCCATGCTGCAGGTGGGTATGCAGCTGGGGAAAGGCAAACTGAAGCTTTCTCTCCCACGGTTATCAGCACTCCCACAAATCCAGCGGGACCCTAAACATGGGCTTGTGTGCAAACTATCTGAATGCGAGGTGAATTTGGACTCCAACGTTGCTTTGCACCTGTGCTTAGAATATAACTAAAATGTAATCTGAACACCTCAGTTCTCTCTAACAATCCTTTATTCCTCCCACCCTTTGCCTGTAATTATCTATTTAGCATTTGAAACTTTTGTCTCTTCCCCCATATTCTAGAGCCTAGTACAATGTGAACCTGATTGTAGTCAGGATCTCTGGACACTACTCTATTGCAAATAATTCTAATGATAAGAGCAATTCCCCATGGGTGTTGCAAAGCTATCTTTATATCCAAACTTGATAGTAATTTTATTTAGATTTTGTATTACTGAGTAAGAGCGTTTATCTTCTTGCCATGTGCGGACATGTTGTTAGTGCACATTGGTTATGGGTTTCCAAGATAATGTAATGCAAACAAATCATATATCGTCTGAGAATGAGTCAGGCCCACATTTCAACTCAATTTGATTTATTGTCACCTGTGTTGCAATGACTACTACTCTGTTGAAATAATGAAAGAAAGGGAATAAGGGTTTTTAAGGCCAGTGTGGGAAAGTACCTGTTATATAAGGATATTTAAAATGCAAAAAGGATAAAAAAATTTTTAGAAGACTTAGAGCACTGGAAATTAAATATGTGATGCCTCCTCTGTAAAAGGATTACTCTTGCCTTTATGGGTGCCAGGGTGGATTCATCTGATAAGTCCGGTCTGACTTTAGTCTTCTCCGTGCTCAAGACTGACTCAGATGTGTGGGAAAATATTGGAATACCACTCAGCTCATACCTCATACCAAGTTCAGGTTGGTCTTTTCTGATACACGGTACAACAGCATAGAAAAACCTCCAAATTTGGATCTGGATCTCAGCAGCTATCACTGAGGGCTAAACTGAAAAGAATGATCCAAATCCTTGTGACTAGTGGAGGGACCGGCCTTCTCATATGTTGGGGGGGGTGGGGGGTGTGTGTCAAGCATTGGTCCAGGTTGTAATTCTAAGGCAGTTTGATAACTTCCTATTCAAAGATATTTTGTGAGCACAGATTAGGATATAGTAGAGTTTTTCCAGGGTGAATAACAAATACCTATTTTCCTTAGTAACTGCTTCGGCAAAAATTCTGCCTATACACCCCTTCACACATACATCCCCCTAAACACTCAGCCATGCCACCTCTCCCTCCATGTACTGGTTCTGTGTTTTGCTGATTGTGCCTAGAACTGGAAGCTGTGTCTGCTGGCACTCTTATTTTGCTGGGTGTTTTTGCGGTGGATACACTCTGAACTGATGGAATACCTGCTGCTCTTGAGCACAGATAACAAGGTAATGTAAGAAAAGATTTCAAAGGAGACACACAGACATGTTGTCTCATACCTTTTCTGCTCCTCATTATTTAAAGTCTGAGAGAGAGATGTGGGGGAAAAAAGAGCTCTTCACAGGTCCCATGGGGCTGCAAAGACATCAGCTCGTGAATATTTCACAAGTGTATCTCTGTCCTGTAACATTGCTGTACAGATACCTGCAGTTCAAAGGTAAGGACAACAAGGAATGCTGTATATTTCATTATCGTGCCAAGCACGAGAGCTAAATTTTTGCATGTGTAAAATCCAGTGTTTTTTCTTTTCAGTGACTAACATTTTAAACGTAAAGATAAAAACAATCTATGCTCTCAGTATGCTGCATCTTCTCCACATCTGGTGAATCTCTAACCTGTCACTTATGGTGAAAAGTTGAAGACTTTTTTTTGTTTTAAACTGTCTCTAAATGGCAAATGACAAGGCTCCTTGCTCTTGCTCTATTTTACAATCCCAGTTTCAGCATATCTGAATTGACTATGCTTGCCATAACTTTAGTTATTGAAACACTTCTCAAATATGCAGTCCATCTGCAAGCTGTGCTATAGTTGTGTATTAAAAATTTTTTTTAATGGGATGATCCATAACATTGTTCAGAACATGTTTGTTGTGGTGACTGTGACCTCATAATCTCCAAATTTTGGGAAGCCTTGCTTATTTCTGTTGACAAGAGTGCATTTTCCATCTCGATTCCCTTCTCTTTTTGTTCTGGACCCTTGCACATCCCAGACGGATTTGCCTTCTTCCCTTCAGCTGAATCTGATTTCATCAAGTAGTTTTGATAGTGAAAAATTCACAAGAATTGGGGTTTGTATACTTGCCCTCATGAAAGAGAAAGGAAAGCAGGAGAAAGCATACACAGGAAAACTACAATAGTGAGCAAAATGCAAAATACAAATTGCTTTCACCCATCTTTACTAGCAAACAAAGAAAAACAGCATCAGCATTGGAGTGCTTTGTGAGATACATGTCGTTAAAAAGCCTTGTGTTTTCAGTTAGCTGATTCTGTAATAAAAATTGTTGGTACTGGCAATATTGCATCATTGTTCTTAGCAAGAAAAAGCAATTTGGCCTATTGTTTCCAGAGACCGTTTTCTCTTATAGAAACAATATAGTTGTTCAACCTAAATATAAACAAATATTATGCCAATAATTTTATATACATTACAGACTGTTACATACTCTTTAACAACTGTTGGTGCTAACAGACAAATTCTGCATGGCTGGTTTTGTTCATTTATTATCAAGAGCAAAATGTGCCACGGCTGCTTCTGGCTCTCTGTGCTCTCGGCAACAGTACGTGTTGCCCTCTGCATGCACCAAGGTCTGGCCTTTGAGAGACAGAAACTTGTCACGGTAGGACTAAATGCACTGTTGCTGCTGCTGCTTTCCTTCAGTCTGACTGCCTGCAGCTCAGTGATTTCAGGGACTATATAACGAGTGCATTAAGGGTTGGAATAAACTAGGAATCAAAAAAAGGGACTCTTTCTCATCTGGGCTCTGAAAATGATGCCCTCTTTGGTCTCAGATATGTTGGTTTATTTTCCTGTCTTAATTTACTGTCTGTGGAAAAGCGATGTTAATTTTTGATTGTGTCGCAAGGAAGAATTTGATCATTAATTAGTTAATGTGAAAGCTGTACTGTTCTCCAAGGTAATTGGCAGCTGGAGGTCCATATCCTCCAGATCAGCAGATTGTTAGGATAGATATCTCCTGACTTCTTTTTTAATAAACATTGCTCATGCGCAAGGACCTCACATTTTCTTCTCATAAAGCAGCAGGACGGTAAATGCCCTAATGACCTTGCACCATACCCGCAGCGTTAGTCAAAAGTGACTAAGCGAGTTGGAGGGAATCTTTCTCCTTGGCATTCTCTCACTCCTCACTCTTGCCTGCCACAAGGCCACCACAGGCCACACAGATGCTGGCTATGTCTTGGGAAGCGAGGTGAAAAATGCTTTAGCAGGCTGAGTGAAGTAAGCTCTGGAAAAACAGTGTAGCCCATCAAGAGGAAAGCATACTTTTGTGCATACTGCAGATGTATTCTTTAGATTGTCTGCAAGCAAGCAGGAATTCATAAGCACTTACAGAAAGCGGCTGTACAAAGCCTAGTGCCCCGGGATGGAAAACAGAAGACATATTAGGGTTCAAGCATAGATACTTGTAGAAGTGCTGTGGCACCCAGTTCCTGGGCCTGCGGTTGGTACTAGCATCTCAGAGTTCTTTAAAATCTGATCAGACCAGAGCACAATTAAATATTGTCCCGTACTTTGCTCTGTCGAGGTGCAGATGCATCTCATTTCTGAGTGTGGATGCAGTTGCAGCACACATCTGTGTGGGTCACTGCTTGCTGTCCACTTCAAGAGAAGCAACACATCTGGCCTCTTTAGCAGGTTGACCCTGGTTGGTAGAGCAATGTCAAAAGGCACATTTCTGATGTCACCTCTGTGTTTTAGAAAGAAAAAGGAGCCCCTGAGATGAAAGGGCATCTGACCACACCTGCACCAACCCCGCACTGCAATTATGCATGGTGGTTGGAGTCATGTCATTAATGAGACCACAGAAGATGAGCCATGTGCTGATGATGATTAAAGTGTTCCCAGTGCATCGGACTGCTTTAGTACAAATTCACTGGAGGCTGATAATGACCCTAATGGAATACAATGGGACCCTCAATACTGTTACTTGTAGAGGTGAGTGAGTGCTCAGGTGCTTAGATCTCCAAGAATAGTAGCACATTGTTCTAGTAAAAGTGATAGGATGGAGCATGACATTACTCCAAAGTACGCACATAAGCTCAGTCACACAGTTTGATTCTCACAGGCAACTTTTCCTCAGGTTTCTTTCACGTATGTTTTAACTGCAAATCGTAAAACACTGTGCATGTATCAAACCCAACAAAATTTCAGCTAAGTTTTCGTATTATAAAGAGCGTTGCATTTTCGTTGCGATTTCTACTTAGATTAGTAAGGCTAAAATTAGCATTTCAAAGAAGAGTTGCCATATTGTAACAAAAACAGGCTTATTGCATCCTGGGTTAAATTAGGAGATTGTGCTGAAAGTGTGAGAGAAATACCTTGCAACTTCTTTAAAATACCTCGTATACATATCACATAACAGCAAGGCATGGTAGGAATTAACATGACATTAATTCTATAGAAGAGATAGGAGCTGACTGTTTAATAGTTTCTGTTTAATGCTAGGCCACACAGACTAATACTTCTGTGAATTATCTAGAGAGCTGTTAGGGAAGGAAAGATATTAATTGGTCTGATGCAAAGTAGGAGGGACGTGTAAGAAAGGGAAAATGAAAGGGGAGTACAGAAACCGCAGTTGTAACTATCTGGCTGATCTGAGCATTATTTTGGACGACTCATGATTGCAAAATCTTACTTTATTGGTTGAAACATGTTTGGGAGTGCTATTGATTTTTTGGGAAAAGGATCATTAGTCTTTTATTATAAACTCTTGATTTATACTACTTTCAGTTCGTTGGTTCCTGAGGGAGAATGTTGAAATGATTGGCTGAGGTCTAGGTTTTGGTGTTTGTCTTTTTTTTCCTTTTTTTCTCTCACTCTTCTTCTTAGCTCTTTCTGTTCTTTTTTTTCTTTTTTTTCTTTTCTTTTTGTCCCCTGTCTTGTTTGTCTGATGTGATCAACGTAGAGATTTTGAAAGCTCCTGTTCAAAAATATCTCAATGTTATCTAGCTTTTATTCATACCATTTAAAAAAAAAATGTTTTTATCTGCAGTCGATACTTTATTTGAGAAGCTGAGTCTCTGTCTTCCAAGTATGTTTATGTTTGGTGATATCCTAATCATTGCAAAGAGGTAATTCCATGCTTAAACTATGTAAATGGGTCCCAACTACCTTACGGTGGAAAAGATTGAACACAATGTCAGTGATTTAGGTCAGAAGATACCCACAAGGTCTTAACAACTTATCTCCCATCCTTAGAGAACAGTTTCTAAATAAATACATAATAATAATAATAATAATAATAATACTAAAATCCTAATGTTTTAGCCAAATCAGTATGAAATATGACAGAAACACTGAGGAACTCGCAATTGCTGGTAGCAAATTTTTTACCTCCAGTATAACAAAAATTCTAGCTGGGAGGAAAAGTCCATCTCCCCAGTGGAAACCCTCACTACTTCACATTTTTTAGATAGGACTAATTTTCTATCACTGCTTTAAAAACGCAGAGGTCTTTGAGTAAAGACAACCAAAAGTATGATACTTGTGTCAGCAGTCTTAGTACCTGCTCAGTGTGCTGTGCGCCTTTCAGGGATTGCTGTGAGCAGTGGCTAGAAGTATGTGATAGCAAAAAAATGACAGAAAGAGAAAAATTTAATTGTGGCAGAGAAAAGGTGATGAGCGAATTCGTTTGGTAAAATGGCTTGAAATAAGCACCAGACCACTGCTCCTTATGCTGGTAGGACTATAGCATACAGACTGTTCCTGGAATTTTGTTCCTATTTTCATTCCCGTTCTTAATCCAGAGGGATTAGCGAAAGGAGGGGGAAGAAACAGTCTTTCCATCAATACCGTAAAGAAATCATGCAGAATAATGATGTAGGCTCTTCTCAGATGCATCACCCCTCTTCCTTTGATTCTGATAGTCCTATTAGTAACGTTGCCATTGCTGTGTGATTTATTTAGGGAGTTTGTGTTTGCAATTGAGCTGTGCAGCATGCAGCTTGCTATGATCTATACTAAGGGATACGGCTGAGTACATCTGAATAGTGCAACTCTATGGAATCTGGAGGCAATGTGTTGTAACTTACACATCTTCTTCTAGAGAATTATATTACAACTCAGTTTGATTTTTACCTGATGTTTCACCTATTGAAATGAGACATTTAAAAAGGGGGAAATACGCAGCTGCTGACTTCTCAGAAAGATCAACAGTTTCTGTAATTAATATGGAAGATAACAATTAAAATAATGAAACACCCATAATACGTTTCAAGAAAGCAGCTTGTTGCTATAATTAGAACTAGAATCAAATTGTTCTGATGGCAAACACCATTTATTGAACTTCGTGAATGGAGCAGCTTCACAAGCAAATAACACAAGTGGGAAAATATCAGAAACTATTACATGATGATCTTAAAGATCTTTTCCAACTTAAATGAGTCAACGATTCTGTGATTCTGTGACACGGAAAAATGAGGCTGATGGGAAAATCCTACAGCTGAGCTTCTTGAGGCTCTGTCTCTCAAAGACTAAAGCACGCAGAACGTTGAACTGGCAAACTGAGACAAGCTGGTGTTTGTGGCAGAGAACACGGACCTGTGATTGAGTCCTGACACAGTCACAGGTTTCAGATGGTGGCATGAGGACAGTCGGCTCGTCAGGAGACTATAAAGTGTCCTTTCCACTGCAGTACTTGTAAACAAGGTGAAAATTCATCTCCCATTCTTCTATGTCATTCGCTATTTTTACAGTCCACCCTGGAGAGCTAAGACAACTGGCCTGCCCTCCCAGATGATGTTTCTTCCAATGATTTCTCGTGTGTTTTTGCAAGCATTGGATATTTACCCTGTGAAAGCCTCATGTGTGAATCTGCCTGTGGCCCAAATCTGGTCTTCTGCTTCTGGTGGATTTGAGCTGTTGATTGTGATTTCTCAAATTTTCATTTTGATGATGTAGTCTGAAAATGTTTTCTACAGGACCTTGGAGTCTCAGTCAGGTTTGTTTTTCCCTGGGTTTTACTTTCTGTGCTATGTTACACTGCAGCAGACACGAGAGAGGGAAATGTGACTCCTTCTCTGCTGTTCCAATCTGCAAAATCTGTGCTTATTCTGGCAATGAATCTGCATTTTGCTGGTCAAGAAATATATGAATACAGAGGTGGAATAAAGTTTGGGCTTTTGACACTGGCAGAGCTGTGTCGCTAGCTGAGAAATCACTGGACTGCAATGAAGTGTACAGAAACTTCTGGAGGAGAAAAAATAAGTGGAAAAAAACCAGAACAAAATATGTTGATACTGTTTCATTGCTTTGGTTTCTCCTAATTAAGAACAAAACACTTGCCTGAGATTGATAATGGAGCTCTTAGCATGTTACTGTGGAGCATATCCAATCATATTTTGACTGGGAGGCTGGGCAATTTCTCCCTCCTGTCAAGCCATGGGAGGCTTAAGCATTAGGTAGTGTGAGCAGGTTGGAGAGACCTTGGTCCCTTAGCCTTGCTCCTCCTCCTTCAAATAAACCTACCCTGGTAGGGTAGATCTAACCCTCAGTAGTGTTAGAATGTGTGGAGAGCCAAGGAAAATGTGCTGCATTCACCAGCAGTGAAAATATACTCCAGTATATTATACTGAAGGCTTGGCTTAGAGGAATTGCTTCATTGCAAATTTAGACTAGCAGAAGGATTTTATTTATTAATTCTTTCATATGTTTTAAAAATAGTTTTTAACATCATGTCTACTTTGGGCTAGAACATTGCAACTAGTACAGAGAGTTCATTGTTAGTAAGCATTTGCTTGTATCAACAAGAGCATATGTGTACTAGTACTACAGAAGAGAAATACCTGCTTTGGTTATAGCAGATTACATTTGTAATACATTTTCTTTTTTAACCACATTTTCCAGACATGACATAGGATCTTCAACAGATTTATGTATTTGTAAGAAGTTTAGAACATATCATTTTTAATGAAATTGTTGCATGTTGTTACACTGTTGCTGCAAGTTTTAGTTTTCCCTTGGGTGCTCTGGCAGCCAGTACAACGGGACCCTGTTCAAAATGAAGCAGCAGCATTCCTAGAACTCCATTTTGTTAGGTAATACTTTTGCTGAATCTGAAAGGCACAAGTGAAGACTGAAAACCCGTGATAACTGAGAAAGAGCAAGGTACTTAAACCACAGGGCAGAGGAAACATATTACAATGCTTATAGGAAAACAAGCTAAACAGGTGGAAACATCAGATTTCAAACAGCTTTCCAGCTTCCTGGAGTGCAGGATAATAATCGATCATATGATAAACTTACCAGAATTTTCCTGTCTGTCTTTTGGTACTAAACTATTGATGTAAAGTGATAACTGTAGCTGAATTCCTCCTACTCCATCCAGATATTTACTCGTTAAATGGCCCTTGTCATCATGGTATCTGAATGCCTCTCACACACTAATGGATTGCATCCAGAAGCTCTCCAGTGAGGGTAAGGGAATATTAGCCCCACTTCCACAAATGGGAAAAAACACTACAAGTGATACTCTTGTCTGTTCTCTGAGTGTATCTCAAAGGAATAACAGAAACTTCTGAATTAGACTTCACACCTAGACAGGAACTCAGAAGGGAGCGTTGTCACAGCCATCTCTTTAAGGGACAAATAGCCCTCATTGTGCGCAGGGTAGAAATGACTTTCCTGAGGTTATACTAGAAACCTGTGACTGGAGACAGAATTGAACCAAGGTCCCTTGAGTACTATATTCAGTGAGGTTACCTTTCCTTCTATAATTTCTATGTAACAGTTATTTAGTTAATAACATGATTCTCTTTAGGGTTTTTTTTTTTCTGTTGTTTTTCTTTCTGAATGCATTTCATGCTCCAGGTTCATTGTAGCTCATGAAAGTCTAACATATTTATAAAGGCAGACAATATACAATGATCCTGGAGACAAAATTGTTGTCCATGATGTATGAAGCAGAAAAAACAGAGTTTGATTTTCATAAGCTCTAATGACCCTCCTGGGCAGTTGGAAAAGTACATTGTTTGAGCTAATCAAACAAACAGATTTCATTATAAAAAGATGTATTGTTTCTATTTTATGTTTTCACAAGCATTTTGTCTAATTATCGCTGACATTTCCAAACATATTGTGAAGTTTTTCAGAGGGAAAAGAAGGAGTTTGTCTCCATTAAAACTGGAAACACACTGATGCTAACTGTTCTTATAAACTGAAAACACTAAAATAAAATGAAATGCATTAGAGCAATTAGGAAGAATTATAGCAAAATCTGTCTTGCTTATATTTTCCCTGTGAAAAAAAGATATACCAAAGATTTCCATCCAACAGTATGATTCTGTTGTTCTCAAAAAGCACCCTGAATGTTTTTCATTAAGTTATCTAGCACAGAAAATCTGCTATTGTTTAACCCTTTCGTACTCCTAGGTGCTGAAACATGTTTAAATGCTGAAATATAAATGCAGACAGATGATTAACAATAATTTAGGATTCAATTATTATTCCTGTTCCTAGTTATTTTTACAGCTACAAACTTCTCAGGCCAAAATACCATAAGATTTATTGACACTGAAAATCAGTGCTTTGTTTAGTGGTAGTGGTTTGAAGCCAATGGTACGATATATTCCAAGGTGGGTACAATGATCCTTTTCTGAAGTGGAAGATGATTCTATGGTTATTGGGTAAGCAGCGTATTATTGGTTAATTCTGTAGAGTTTGTAAATCATGTTCAGAGCTTGATCGCAATGGTGCTATGGCGGGGAAGAGCACTGTTACTCGTTTGTATTACTAGGAGATGAATTCCCACGCTCCAGAGCAGATACACCTTCCCGATGTGGTGGCGGGTGAGCTGGAGGCCTTCTACCACACCAGTCTCTGCAGGTACATGAGAAAACATGTTGCTAACGCTAGCTCAAAAAGGAACCTTCTGGTACTGTGGCTTCAAAAATAAACAAGTAAGTAAATAACCACAGGCTGACCAGTTCTGAAGTTGTCAAGGACATGAGTTACGTCCTCAGATCTTTCTAGTTGTTTGTGCAGTCTGGTCCCTGATCCTCTCTGGAGATCAGATCTTCTTATGAAAGCATGATTTCTGAGTCATAGTTTTTCTTAGGTTTTCTACTGTTTTTCTAGGACCAAATTTCCTAACAGTACTTAGTACAAATGCAATGTGCTGCCCACTCAAATGTAAGGACCACCGTTCTGACTGGAGTAAATCTGCTGAAATATCTGCTGGAACTGATTCTTGAAGTTAGCTGTAACAATGCTCATCTCCTTCGAAACTGCCTGTGAACTTCTTTATCCAAAATATTTTGTAGCTTCTGCAGTCAAATGCAATGATAGAAAAGGACATAATCTACGTGTCCCAAGTGCTTTGCCATGTACCCATAAATCATGTTCAATTTCTGTACATCTGGTTTACACAGGACACACCAGACTGAGAGCTACTACAGCTGAAAAGATGTTAGAGTCTGGTTAAATATTAGGTTTTTAAAAATCAAAATCAGTTGGGATTTTTTTCACAGTAAAAAGCTGACTGTAGTTTATTTTTCTACCAGGAAAAATGGAAACAAAGTAGTCTAATTTTAATTAGGCTTACTAATCTTGGCATCTACCCAAATAATTTCAGAGACTTTTGACAACTGTAGTTCCAGATCCTGGGTAGTCCATCAGGTTCCTCTGTGGGGGGGCTGCAGAGTATAATTCCTTTAGAAGTCTTGATAGATAATTTTTTCCAAGATATAAGCCTGGACTGCAAAACTTCAAGTTAAAATGTTTTCATTAGAAGTTAGCAAAAAGATTTTATTTTATCATTTCGGAATAGAAATAGTGGAAAATAATATTCCACAAAAAGTCAGACATTTTGAATTTTTTCTTGATTTGTGATGAATAAATTGTAAAAGCACTCCATTATCATTTGGGATGGATGTTTAACTTTTGATCAGCGGAATAGTGAAAAACTGAAAATGATGCTTGATTATTGTAAGTGTTATTGATTTTTTTCTGTATTCTTCCAGAAATGCATTAAAAAGAAACACCAGTGTTGGGAAAGAAAAGTAGTAGAATGTAAAATTACAAAAATGGAAGGCTAATATTTTGTTCCATGTTTTTGCTTTCTGCCTCAGGAAACGTACTGTGTATGAAGCATAGTTAAAAAAAAATAGTTCTTTGAAGACAGCAGACAACGCAATTTTAGTAAATATAATATTTATAGGACCTTGCAATTAATTTACAAAAATTTTACATCAAAAATGTATGCTGATGATTTTAGTCTTTAGGGACAACATTTGTCTCCTCAGTCATGTTTTCATACACTAAAGGCAATTATAGTTGCTTCTAGCTGTAATAAAAAAATAACCGAAACAGATAGAAGTGTCTTGGTAGAAATTGAGCTGAAACTCCCACTGTGGAAATAATCAGAAAATTAAAAGCTCTGCAATCTTGCAAATAACATTGCAACTTAATATTATTGGAACATAACATTATTATCTCTTTTTGTAGGGAAAACAAACATAAATGTATTTTCAAACAACACTGGTGTTATGGTTTCACTTTATTGGCTAACAGAAAAGGAAAAAAGTGGGGAAAAACAATAACTTTTTGGAGTTGCATATCAAAGAGCCAATGGGGAATTTGTGAAAAATGATTAACAGTGGCAGGGTTATATTCCTGTTACTGTTAGGTCAGCATCTTCTCCACTGAACTTACTGTCCACAACACCAGTGAGACATGGCCTGTCTCCCCAGCTGATGGGCTCTAAACTAAATGTTCCTCGTGTATGACTCGCTTACTTATTAGTTAGTGTTAGATTCACAATGTGAACAACACAATTGAAAACTCAAAACAAGGCAGGCACCAATAAATTTTTGTGTCCGACTTTGCTTTAGTGTTTTGTCTTTATTTAATAAAATCGTTTTAACAAAACCTGTTTGCCTTTTTTTTTAATGACGATCTTATATGACTGATGAGCTGCTGTCTATGCTTTACTCTCAAATAAAGAGAAATTTACATTACAAAACCTTTTCTTCCTTAAGGATAAGTCTACTTTTGGGTCTGTTTCTGCATTTGTGCATACTAAAATACCTCACCAGCCACAATGGGTAGACTCCTAATCTCCTGGGTGTGGGGAAGAGAAACGTCATACAGCATCCCCCGATGTCTACTGCTGTCATATTCAGTAATTGCTGAAAATCCTGGGAGGAAGTTGCTCCACCTTTATAAAGGTGCCACACAACAAATCTGAGATTTGAGCCCGAAAGAAAAATTACACAGGCTGTGGCCTTTGTTAGTGCGGCTAGCTCACAAGTTAATGCAGACTGAAGTCCCACCCTACCGATTAGTGCTAAATGTCATGGGTCATTTGTTTCACCTATATCCATCTCCGGAGAACAGTTTTAAAAGAAGTCATAATTCTCCTTTCTGTCAAAACCATACAGATTTTAGGAGCAGAATCATGTGAGCAAATCTGGGAGGCAATAGGAACCAAGCTGATACTCCACCTGATCATCAAATCAAAGCCAGCCATTTTGCTGTAGTATTTCATACACAGTGCACTAAAAACATGTCAAAGTCCACATAGTTTTTTTCAAAGGATGATCCAAAATTGCGGATGATGCCACACATACAAAATACCATTGGGGACCTCTCTAATTCAAAGTGCTACGCCATATTTTTGCCTTTATCCTCTGTAAACCAAACACATGGCTGCACACACATACACACCCACATGAAGACATGCACACATAAAAATGCACACATGTTTTAATTTAGGATTTTGTAGTGAGAATAAGAATAAAGAATAAGCCAGGTGGGAAGGACTTTAAGCTACATCACCTAAAGCACTATTCTTTAAGTGCTGGGGTAACAGCAATTAGAGTGTTACCAATCCTCAGTGAAACAGAGTACCTAACTGCACATGTGCTTTCATGTCACAATTGATGATGGCTAGGTTTGCTTTACTGCTGGGAGGGAAAAGTGTGCCCACATCATTATCTTATCTCAGTTTACAAGGGTGTAACATTTGACACGAGGGTGGTGATAGCTAAGTTGACTGTTAGTGATCACAGGGGCATTTTCCAAGAATTAGAATTAGAAATTCTTCTTACAGTAATGTTCACTGCTTCTATTCCCTAGAGGAACATCTTCCTTTTCTGAAATATTTTTTTTGGAAATCAAGGAAAATTTGCTATTTTTATTGGCTCAAATCTTGAAAACATGGAATTTCTAAGAATTTTTAATACTCATGGAGGTTTTTTACATGAGGAGAGTTTAAATAAAAATCAGCTAAACAAGTCTAAACCTACCACTTCTGGAGCGGGAGGATCTGGATTTGAGAGGAAGGTAAGAATGTAGGCGAAAGAAAAGATGCAGATGGGGTGCTGCTAAGAGGCCACAGACAGAGTGACGAATAAAAAACGATCAGGTGTAAGTAATGAATGACAGAAAAATAATCCTGTCACCTCTGTCTGGACATCAGCATTTTTTGAAGGGTGTCCAAACCTACTTCTAAAGCAAAGTCAGTTTGGGAAAGGAATGGAGTATCTTCTAGTCTAGGTTTAATTTCCCAGTAACTGACGATACCTACAGGCATCACTATCTAATATCTGACAGCATCTAGCATCTAAATATGATAGATAAGAGCCTGGCAGACAGGCAGGGGACTCCCTCCTTCTGTTTATTCATGTGAAACCGGGAGGAGAGAAGAACGTCCACAGGATTTCTGACCCTCTCTTTCAGCTCCACCCCTGTCAAAAGCTGAAACTAATGAGCTGGAAATAGGAAATGTGCAAAATAACTGACACTTCCCTATCTGAACTGCATTCCTTAAGAGGTGTTTTTTTATTACTAGATAAATGCTTTGACATGTGTATTTATGTGCAGTCTGAATGTGATTTAGATACCAGCTACCTGCTGAGCTAAGAATATTTGCTTCCTACTTAAACCAATATGTTTATTTAAGGGATCTTTAAGTTTTAAAATGCCCTTGGCTTCCATCTCCATAAATGGGTAACCTTTGTATGTGGAAAGCATTGTGCACTCCATTTGTTATTAATATAAAGTAATATTTTCCTTTTCCTCTGCTTCATTCTTTCCTTTAGGATTCCTTTTATTCTAGCAGACTCACGAAAAATGTGCATACGCGTATGGAAAAGGCTGATTCTCAGAGCTTCTGCTTAGAGATGATGTCCACCATTCTAGCTTAAATAGCGAACAAAGGGTCTTTGTTGCTCTTGCAGGGAAGTATTTTGAGAGGTAGGACATTTCTTTTGTTCTGTGTTTTTATGCATAGCACAATAGGGCTAGAAGTTGTGGATGCTGCTTTGATATAAAAAATAAATGGCAATGTCAGCATGCAGACAAAACAATTTAATTCATTATTTTTATTTAAAAAGGCCTCATAACTGAGCTCTGTACTTTCATAGGTGAATTCCCTGACTCTCTGCTCCTTGGTTATTCATGTTTAATTCAAGTAAGGCTTTGCTCAACTGAAGCACTCTTTAAAATCAATGGAAATATTGTGTAAAAATATACAGGCTTGGCTCCAAATGTAAAAATTGTTTATTTTTACATTGAAAAATAAAGTACTATTTTCAGGACTTCTGGTCAGGAAACATTTGGAAAGCAGCCAGCAGTCAGAAGTCATGGTCATGATTTGAAATTTCCAGCGAAAATCAGGACACCTTTTCATGAAAATTCACCTTGTAAATAAAACCGTCAATATAATGGAGGCTAATCCCTTCTAGAATGAAGTCCTCTGAATGCAGATGCAGATAACAGGATATTTGGGTTCCTGTCAGCAGCACTACTGACACAAGTGCTCGAAGGCTTTCAGTTAATGTATAGAAGAGGCCAGCAATCTGCAATGCAAAGTTTTGAGGGCAATTACTCTTTCTTTTTAATTTGAGTCTACATTCAATTAAGTGGGGCTGAATTGCTCACATCCTTTCAGCCAATTAGTCACAGACTTAAGTTTTTGTTTTGTTTGTGCTTCTTCTCCTCTCCTCCCCATCCCTCCAAGAAATACTCAGTCCTTGGACTCCCTAACGAACATAACCCAAACTGTCAAAACAAGTTTCTGGCTGTTAAGGTTTCAGACAGCAAGCTCTAAGCACCAGATCCACAGAAAAGCAGGTGCACCCTTTGGAAAGCACATGGCATTTGGGTTTGGGATCCATTCTTTGGGGCAAACCATACCACAGCCTTGGGGTGACAGAAAGTATCGTGGCAGAGAGCAGGATCTTTGTGCTAAGGACTCTATGGCATTCACAGCTGAGCTGAATCAGGTTGAAAAGGAACTGTCAAGTGCTCTGCCTGCCATAATTAACCTTTTTCAGGTTTCCTTCCCATCTTTTAACCAAGCTTCCTCACAGGCTATTATGCCCTAAAGCCCACAATGATATAAAGCTGTGATGATGGAGCGCTGACCTCTCCACTCTGCTTGGATCTGACCCATAATATTTGGAGTAGTGGAGATCCGATCATTTGCTAATATTTTAATACCTTTTTGAGAAGGAAAAAAAGAAAAATCCTCTTATCTGTTACATATTTCCACAACAATGAATGTTAAATGATATTTATTGGGGTGGGTGTGGAGTTCCAGGACTCATTTTTAATATAATGGTTAGCATAATAATTCCTTGAAACTGTTCCCCTGTGGTGAAATGATGAGAAGTAACTGAAAAGAGCTGCAAGTGCAACTTCTGAGTGAAGGATTATTTTAAAGTATTCCTTTTCTTGTGATAGCTTCAAATATTTGTATAGTAGAATTTGTTGCCCTGTCTAGAGTTATAAATTATAAGCTTAGCCATAGCAGTGTGCCTGAATAAGAGCCCTTAGGCTCTATGTACTGAGTCCACAGAAACAGCATGATATTGAGCAGGACATTAGTAAGAGATACTCATTCTAAAGCAAATATTTCATTGGTATTGGAAACTAAAAACTGATTGTAAAGATTATTTGTAAAGATTTCATGTAGAGACATTGAAAAAAAGAGGTGGGAGGGGTGTCAATTTTTTTTTTCTTGATATTTTTAAAGAAAAAAAAAGAGCAGACCTGGATGACATGGCAAGGTTCTTAGGCACATACATGATTGTAAGGCACTGTTTCCAATAGGACAAGTCACATACTCAAAGTTAGCTCAACAGCCTTCATGAATTGAATGTAGAAAGCTCAAATACTTTAAAAACTCTGGGTCTGTTCAAAAAGAATGCTGCAAAAAAGTATTTCAAAGTGAATAGAAATGTTAATCCGTCCTTTGGGGGGTTGCTGTTGCTTATAATGTAATAGTAAATGATACTTGACTAAAAAATCAGCATTTACAATTATAGTCTTAAAATTCACACAAACTGTTTGCCAGAGCCATTACTGCTGTTCTGTAATGAACCCTGTTCTTTTTGTAACAGTTCCATTCTCTTAAGCCTTTTCTGTAAGGTGAGTTCAGAAAAACAGTGCTGTAATCACAACACTTCACTTTTTAAATCCCTTCCCTGACTCTGTTCTAGTTCTTATGCTGGGCTCGAGTGCACACAGAACTTCACACATGTGAGTAATCACACGCAGAGGGCCATTCATAGCCACATGGTTTTGCAAGTCCAGGGTGTCAGCTATTCATTAGCTCCTGACCTCACTTCATGGCTCACCCTGAACTGTTCCCCAGCCTTCCTTTTGGTTCCTTGTGTGCAGGCTGTCTGCCCAGAATTAGCTGGGAAAAGCACTGTTATAAAATTCTTTCTTTGAACCCACTCCTAACACAATCCCGGTATGAAACTGCCAGCTAATAATGTCTAAATAAATGGCCAGGAGGAATTCAGGGATGAAGTCTTAGTTCCACTTAATTTACCAAGGCATCCGCACCACTGTCACAAAGAATCTCTTCTTGATCTTATTGTCTTGTGTATGTGTATTTTAATTCCTCCCCCCTCCCCCAGTCCCCCAGTCTTCTGTTTTTTCTTTTTAATTGTTTTTACACCCACTTGTAATATCTAGATGCATTCAGCATGGCTGAAACTGACAGTATTAGGTGCTTTCATGTCTTCCCCCTTCCCCTGATGGATTTAATCATAAATAGATATTTCAGAGAATATTTTCCCTAAGAAATGCACATGTGTAAGGATAACTTTGTGGCTTTTGATAAAGGGGACATTGCTGTGAGGCTGTAAAGGCTTCACGAAATCAGGAGGGCTGACAGCAAAGTCCTTTGTTTTATTGCAAATATCTAAGACCACATAACTGATATATGGCTCGTTTCACATATGGCTTGTCTTTCTTGCCAAGTCTACTGGAAGACATGAAGACTGATCCAAGAGTTATTTTTTGCATGTGCTTGGAAGTCCTGATTGCAGATTCCTCCTACAGTAGGGGGACACTATTTCAGTATCGGTTTTATTGTACCATGCAGAGATTTTTTATTTTTAACCCTATGTGTTGTGGTTGCCTTTAAAACGGTAATAATACTTTTTATTTTTTTTTAAAAAAGAGCCAAGTCAAGCAGTTAAAAGCAGTTATTGTGCTTTTAATGTTACAGGCAAAACTTCCATTCATCAAAAAGGGACTGAGATTCCACTACAGTCCCTGAAGCACAGTTAAAAATGACAACTTAGTTTTACAATACTCTCTTTAAACTGGATGCATTACAATCTTCTGTGCTTTGCCCTCCCCCTTGACCCCGTAAGCACACCTTCTGGGTCAGCCCAGTAGTGAAACGCCGGGCGACGAGGAAGATTTGGGATGATGGACATTAATTCCCGCTGACAGCTCACGTTCTGAATACGGGAGGCTGCTTGCATTGTTCTTAGCAGAGCTTTTCTGTATTACCCAGAGTGCGACAGCTATTCGCTGCTGCTCCATGTCTGGGCTGCATGATGACAATTTGGAAAACAAAGCAGTTCTGTCTTGTTTTTTTTTCCTCTTGTTTTTTGTTGGTTTTATTTTCTTTTTTGTTTTACTGCACCTGCATTGCTGCGTGAATTTTGTTAGTGTAATCTTGGTAGCAATTGTTTTGAGACTGTCAGGCCAAAGTGTGAGGTGTGAGAAAGAAAAAGAAAGATCTGTGAGCCAACAAATAACACACAGCTGTAAAAAATAATCCAAAGAATAATAACTTCTCACAGTCAGACTACAAAGTGTAGATTGTTGGGTTTGCATCTTATTGTCTTTACTGTTGTATGAATATGAGGCAGACTGGGAAAGATTTGATTAGATTTTTCAAGAGTTTTCCTTGCATTGGTGGAAATCTCACTGCTGTGAGCTCCTTAGCCACTCTTTGAACATCCCATTTGTGTCCAGTGTTCCTAAAATGCTAGGGCCCATCTGTGGGAACACCTATCCAGACAAATGCACGCAATATCCACTTTTTGCCTTCTTTCACTGATGAAAAAGTGAGATTTGTTCTACATCATACAGGGATGCTTCTAGTTCCCAGAATTCCTCTACTCCAGTGGCTATACACTGTGGCCCTGAAGGATATGACACAGACACCTTGCAACTCTGACTGCTCCATAGAATTCCTTTGCTATTGGTTTTGTACTAATGCAGGATAAGAAAGCTCTAAGAAATGCACTATTCAGAATAGTGCTTGTTTGCCCATACAGGGAGTGAGAGCAGAGAGACCTTTTATGACCATGTGTTTGAACACACACATAATTCAGTTTTGTGCCTGCATAAACAACACTGTGCCACAGTCAGGGCTTCTGCAGTAGAACCTGAAAACTTCATGTGACTGGCGCAAAAGGCCACAATGTCAGCGGCAGAGATGGCAGCAGAAGTCCAAAGTCTAAGATACCTTTCATCAAATTGAAACACAGAATTATAAATGAAAACAGAGATTCATTTTATTGTTATTAATGGAGGAAGTTACAAGAGGAAAGAAGCACACACAGAAGAAAAAATGGAGAGATAGTGAAGCTGACACTAACCGCCATCACATGCAAACACAAGCAGCAGGAAACACAGAAGACACTTAATGTCAACTGCTGTGGGAAAAGAAAACTACAGCCACTCTCGAAGAGGAGGATGTACAGATATACTTGGCAACTACTGTGAGAATTGCTAATATGTGTAGCTGGCTGAGACGAGAATGAACCATCTTGTTGGCACCTTTTCTGTCAGGGAAGGCAATAGAAGCCAATATAAAATGGATTAAGGGGATTTAAATTACCAAAAAATACCCAACCAACAACCCCCAAAAACGTTGTTTTTTTGTTTAAATATGTAGAAACCATAATTTTGCGGCACATTAATTGAAATTTCTCATTTAAAGCCGGATGTCTCAGTGGAAGATGACTGAAGGACAGAAATTCTTGACTGTGCAGCCCAGCAGACAGGAAAGCCAGTGGAGTGCTCTGTCAGACTGGATACCTGGATCTCTGCCGTCACCTCCTCATCTTGGGGAAGGAGTTAAGAATTTCATTGCCAGAATTTCATTCAAAACAGCTCTATCCAGAAGATGTCCTGCATATTGGCTGCTTAGGAAGGACAGAATGCCTTCCTGAGATTACTTTGTACATGATTTATTAATAATTATTATTTCTACAGAATGAGATCCAAGAGTTCTTGGCAAAGGTGGGAATTGGACTTACAGTAAAATAAGACTCTTGCAATAGAGGGCAAAATGTTGGGTGGAGATAAAAAACAAGTTTTTGCCTTCACCTTGAAAGGTAAAAGTGCTATATTTGACGAAATACACTTATAAGTTCTTGATAAAGATTTCATCTACCCTTGTTATATGCACATATTCTACAGGTTTATACTGCTTCTTTCTTCCCAAGCACTGATACTGGTAAAAAACTCTCCCTTTTACCATCTCACCAGAGGAGTTTGGTGCAGATAGCCTACATTAAATAAGGACAGGTGGTTAGTATGTAAATATGTTCTTAAAGGAATGTTGGCTTGATCCTACCTTCCACTCATACCTCCTCCCCTAATGTTGGTTATGGCTGTATATTTGGAGGATCATGCTTATTTCATTTGATTAGACTTGGAATAAATAAATTGGTATTGCATCGTTGTTGATTTTTTCCCCCTGCTTAATTTGAATGCTTTATAAAGTATTACATGTTATAGTTCATTAGGTTCTCATTGATTGGACACTTATTAGCTTCCTAAGCCTGTTTCATTGTTCTGCTGCTGTGCTTTCACCATTTGGTACTCGGCATTCTGCATGATGAATAAATTACAGTTGAGAGAACGGACATCACCATATGGGGGTAATTTGTACTTTGACAGAAGGACAGGGCTCCTGGACTGGTCCTAAAGGGAAGCTCTGCAATCTTCGAAAATCCCTCTAATTTTTTCAATTATTTAATTTCAAAAGGCCTTTTCCATCCCAAGTGTATGCAGACAGGAGCTCTGAATAGCAACAAGCTGGGAAACAGGCATAAAAGTTCTAATTTTAATTGCAGGGCTCCTTAGATGCAGATGAGACAGTATATACACTGATTGACACCTTCATGGCTAAGTGTACTTGTAGGCACTCCGGCCTCTTGGAATGCTATGATTATGTGGGGTATTTTAAACCTTGAGTAGTTCATATTCCTTGTATACTGTCAGAGAATATGGGAAACAAATTTTGGAAACCTAAATTTAACATTGGTACTGACATGTAGGTGCTATCTGGTCATGCAGTCACACATTTTTCCACAAGAAAAAAAATGATGTAGTCTTAAAAACTGAAATAGTTGATATATGCTGGTCTTAATATAGAGATAATATGAACTCCATACCACAGTTGTATTGCAAAGTCTTTGTTATAGATAAAAACACCCTACCTTGAAAAAAGCAGACAGAAATCTATGGTCAAGTTTGGAATTCATAGCCTAGCCCTAGAAAAGATCACACACAGTGAGTCTAAGGAAACATCTTGCTTTCACTTGCCCTTTGCTCAATTTGTCAGGGCCCTTGAAGCTGCTATTCAGTCCTAATTAGACCTGTTTGAGTTCTAAAACTGTACCTTTAGAAAGAAAATTTAGCAATATTTTAAATAAAGTCTTTCTTGTAATAATTTCTAAACTTGTTTGAAATATTTTTTCTTGTTCAAAGTGTCTTCATTTTGTGTAGTTCTGACACTGTCTTCCTAGTTAACATACTGAGGATAAAAATAAATAGTGAGTTAAAATATCTGAGCTACTACATATCGAGCAAGTTTTCACACCAGCTACTTCATGACTTCAGAGATATATTTTAGAGGAAAATCTCCTTTACCTATAGGATGATCTCATCTTTTCATCTAATGTACTTGGCATGCTAAAGATAACCTTCTGCTTCTCTTTGTGGTTTTCTTCCAGCTTGGAAGTGGGTCCCAAGTTCCTTCTCACTTGGTGGTGTCCCAGACAGTCTCACATGGAGCCATCCTTACCTCCTGTGCTGACAAACCAGACTCTTTCCTGAACACACAACTGATAAAATTTGAACTCCAGACTTTGCTTTAGGGATGTATCTCATCTAATTTTGCCTGCTGAGTCTCAACATAGTAGGAGAAAATGTGTCTGAAGCGTGAAGTCACCCGTATAACCTTAAAGTTCCTTGCAACTTGTTCGGAACAGTTGCCCCACTCGAGGGAGAATACTTGTGCAACAATCTTATCTGTTTTTCCCCTTACCACTACCCAGACCACCAGAAATAATAAATTGGTCAAGTCTGTGTAAGCAATTGCTTTAGCTCTTATTATAAGCAAGAATAAATTCTCAGAAATTAAGAATTGAAGTGTTTAATTACCATCTTTTAAACACAGATAATCCAGATTGACCCCAAGTGTTAATACCAGTGGAGCATGATCAGAGGGAGCAAAGCAAGCACCTGTATTCATATCCGTAAGCTCTGGGTGTAATCCACTGCATAGTGAAACAGAATCTATTCAAGACTGACATAACTGACAGCAGGGAAAAAAAGGAATACATCTTTCCAGCCAGACTGGCCACTCTCCAGGTGTTTAGTACCTGATGTTCTGTGCTTAATACCTTATTTACTACCCTTTGGTTATTGGCAAAAATTGATGATTACTTCTATGGTTCTGAGTGAATTTTCTTCCCAGGTAAACAATGAGCTTAAAAAAGCTCAGTAAATAGGAGAAAAAACACAGAGGCAATATGGGAGGCAAGGAGTCCTATAGGAGTGCTCTGGAACCAAATTCTTTGTCAGTTGGTGCATTTTCTCAGTCACTCTTTCAAAGATGTCCCATTTGCTGGCTAACACAATTAAGCGCCGCTTCTACAGTTTAGCAATCTCACTAAATGCTGTGGGCATCAAAGTTATAGGCTGTGATGGAGTGGTAAATCTGTACTGGAGACTGTAGACAGACTCTGAGAAGCTGATCATGAGCCTTCTGGTCAGAAACTAAGAGTAAGTGACCAGTAGCCAGAGGAACACAGCTGCAGTCACCTTGGAAATTGTGGAGAATTTTACCTGCATTCAGAGCTGCAGATTTAACTTTTTAGGCTAAGTTAAAGAAACTACAGATGCTCCCTTTCTATCTTTAAATATGAAGGTAAGCGTGGTTGAAAATATTTTACCTTTTTTTTTAACAATGTAGCCATTTTAACGAAAAATAAAAGGAAAATGAAGAATTTAACATTCTCTATAAAAATCATTTAAGGAAACAAAGAGACCTGATAAAGCTATATGGGCACAACTTTTGTAATTTTTCAGAGATCTGTTTCTCATAATGTGAAGTGATCCTTTATATTCTTTGTCTGTCTCTGCAGAGTTCAGAGCTGTCCTAAGCCTTACTTATTTGGGGTAAGTGAGATGTAAGTCCCTCAGCTGTTGGCTTTCGCACTCATAAAGTTATGTTTTAATCCAAAGCGCAAGCCTTGTGCAGTGTGTTAAGGTGATAAAATGCGAATATGCACTGTTGTCTCATTTCTGGGTACCTCACAGTAGGTACCAATACAAAGCTACCAGAGAAATAAGCAGGGCCAATATGATTTAAACAAGAGAAGATCAGAGGGTGTGAATTACAAAGGCTTTGTGAATACATAAAAAGATGAAGTATGAGAACTGAATTTGGGAGACAGGTCACCACATTGAAAAGGTCTCCCCCATACAGCCTTATTTCATGCTTTAAGACTCTGATGCAGCTTCCTGCATTAATATGTTCTTCACTAGAAGAGTAGAAATTTAGAATTAAATTAATATCCCTGTTCTCTAACATTCAGAAATAATAATAACTAAACCTTATGTCAGATTCTTTCAGTTGCTTGCTGCTGGAGCAGTTCTTACTAAGTATTACTTAGAAAGAGGATGATGGATTTTTAAAAAGATCTGTCCACAAAGGAAATATCTAATTGTTTGGGAATTGTCTCAAAATCTCTTTTCATTCTTGAATTCTTTCATCTTAATATTCTGCTTTATTTATATGGTCTTGCAGGTATCGATTATTTATCAGTCATAACTCTTTCCTCTCCGTTTCTAGGAACATTACAGATCAGAACAATATAAGACACAGCTTACTTAAAATGACCATACTCCCACACCACAACTGTCTTTAGACTGTATTTTAAATTTCAACCAAATACTAAAGTCATATTAAACTTTTTCTTTCCTTTTTTTCTTCATAAATGTTTCATATCACCCCTTCCTGCCCAAAGTCTTTCCATAGGACAGGTTAGAGCAACACAGAAAAGGAATACTTTTTTTACAGACCAGAGTGTAAACTCTAAAGTAGTTGTGACACGACTCTCTTCTGGACGTGCTTTACTCTACAGAAGAGCAATGTCTGCTGGTACACCTTTCTTTGTCACATCATTGTTTCAAGATCATCTTAATTTGTGCCTGCGCAGGTAGAATAGAAGACATCACTTTTGCAACCAGTTCAAATCCAAACTTTGCCCAACTGTGGAAATGTTAAGGATGGGAGATTTGTTTCAAGATAATTTTTTTGTTTTTGGGCAACTGGCATGACTTCACCCAGCTGAAACTTTGTGCTATGTTTTTAATAAGAATGTAAAACATGAAGCTATATATACAGACCAATATAGTTGTTCTTAAAATAGAAAACATTTTGATGAATCTAGAAGCTGCTTGACCCAAGCAACACTGCTTGTCATGAGGCAGAATCTGTATCACGTGCTAAACCAGGTCTCAACTGTAGCATTTGAAGAGGTCTTATTGCACTAAAAAAAAAAGTATTAGGGTTTTACTGCAACACGGAATATCCTGGGCAAGCTAGTAACTAAGAGAATTTCCTGTTCTTTTGAAATGAAATATGGCATCTATTCTGAAAATTATGAGTAAACTATTAACTATGACATGAGTGTGAACACAGAAATATAACTGATGTAGCTACAGGCATGCAGTGGTTTTTGCTAAGAATCCATACTTTTAGTTTCACTTGGTGCAATAAACTCAGATCAGACTAGACAATGAAAAACGTGACCTCCTCTGCTGAAGCAGCCCATTTCTCTCTTACAGATTATGCAGCATTTTATCAAAGATTGTTATCAATTCAAGCATTCCTCCAAGACAGAGACCTGACTTTGTCAAAGACTGGATTGCATTAACTGAAGCCCTCACAAGTGTCTCTTCTGTAGCAAACTCTACATTTTAGGGTCAGGGGTGAGCTCTTATTTGAGTAGGAGGAAAATTGTTAATGAAATTTTGCTCAGTGAGCTCAGTCATTCTTTATTCTTGCTGTGCTCCAGGCAGGTCCATACTGTCAAATATCAGAAGAGGCTGGAAATGAGTGACACATGTCTTCAAGACCAGAAATGGCAGTGACCTTCCAGCTCCTTTTTGTGAAGGAACAGGGGTGTTGTACATAGCTATTAAGTCCAGAAATGAACTCTGACATTTTAATAATGTTCTGTTTGGTACTTTGCTGCTTCTTATGGCAGTGGTTCAAACTCTATTCTTAGTTTTCCCAGCACTAACTCATAGCAGTCCCTTCCAGGACACAAATCCAGATTTATGTTGGAGTTAGTGAGGGCAGGAATTGCCTGGTCAGCTCCATCATTTGGATTGCTACATGTGCTGAACAGTTGGATGGAAGTAATGTTCTCATATCCTGAGGAAAGGAGAAGAGGTTGCCCTTTTATCACTGTGTCTGAGACCAGAGACAGTCACAGTTCATAGCCCTGGGTTTGTTTTTCAGTTCCTCTCTCACAATTTCGTCTTTTCTCTGTGACAGTTTAACTTTTCAGTACTGTACTCAATTCTGCATAATATCCATGTGGAAATGATGAGACATTTAATGGAGCCTCCAGATATAACAAATGAGTAGGAATAGGAGGAAGAAGATAAAGTGTATATACCGGTTTATCTACATAGAGAGAAAGACCTAAGAGGTTGGATCTTCCCAATCTTTAGCCCTGCAGGTCAGCATGGTTTACACAACACCTGCAGAAGTGCAAGACAACAGTTATAACGGTCAAAGCAGAGATCTCAGACTGAGCTTGATGCATCACGACAAAGAAAAATTTAAATTTTAAGGTAAAATGAGGTTGCAACAAGAAGAAGTGTTCCTGATTTTCAAGCCTAGCTTGAGCATGGGCAGCTATGGTTGGTTTGAACAGCAGCCCTTATCAAATTATTTTTTTTCACTCGCATTTAGAATAGGTGTAGGTATTTCTGTTATGTGCGAACTTCACTGTAGTTGCCCTTACCCTGATTGCATTAAAAACGAGGCTACTGCAGGGAGGTGTGCATGAAGCTGCATCTAGAGAGCTCCTAGAAGTTGAAAACTAGTGCAGAATGAAGCAACCCATCTGGGAAGCCATAAATCAAAGTAAGAACCACTGAGGATAAAATGGCTCTGCTCACTTCTCTCTTTACAGTTCCTTTGGCAGCAGCTGTGAGACCAGCTTACCAAACAGTTAAGCTGTTTTACCCTTGACAATCCTCCTGGAGTATCATCTCCTTACTGTACAACAGGGAGGAGTGGAATGCTGGAGGCTCCTGGCCTTGCATTGGGGTCTTTGTCGCTGTCAAGTGTATTCCAGGCAAACTGTGCTCTGACACACACAGTCTAGCATGGCCAGAGACTACCAAAGCATTCACCACAGCCCTCCCCCTTAAAGAAGGAAAGTGACTCTTGTCCTAGAGCATGAAATTTTCAAAGATTCTTTGCAGAAAAGCCTCCATGGAGACTGCAGCTGTTCATGACTGTCCTCTGAACAGGAAGGGAGAAAGCGTAGGAGACAACAGTGTCACAAGAAGGAGTAGTAGAGGAACATAGCCAGGACTTCAAAAGTGGTATTGTGTTAGAAAGCATCCTGTCAGTGTGCCACTACTCACTGTGCTAGGGTGGCTTGGCTGTGCACTAGGTGTATACATAATGGCTCAGGCTGGGGTACTCTTACTCAGGCAACTTCTGTGAGTGACCTAACAGCAATGTAATTACAGCCAGAATGAGCACTGTAGCCCATAACTTTCTGATAATGCAGAATTCTGCTACATGACACTGCTTTGCGGAGTAAAAAACTGTGAAAACTGCAGTACTGCTGTTGTCAGAGACTGATCTTTGACAGAATATTTTCCAAGGAAATGCTTGAGGATGGAACTTTCATTTCCCTGTGGTTTGCCAGAAACCAGACACATCAGTTTTTTGAGTTCTTTAACTCAGGGATGTACGAGAACCAAATGTGATCCTGGCGACTCAGAAGGCCACAGTGGAGAGCAGAGCAGTTTGGCAAAAGGAAGGGCACTGTTCTGAGAGCAATAAAGTAGCATGTGGGCTGTTCACCTGATCTTCTGGTTGACTTTTGATTATAGTATGTTTTGGTTGTTGCAAAAACACAAGACAGAGAATGTAATTTGTTTTTTTTAAGTTTGCTGTGAGATAAAAAATTAATAAGCAAAATACAGGAGTGTTTTGTCATTGCTATTTGACCTATCAAGTGCCCAAGTCATCATCTAATACATTATTTTATAACAGTAACTATCTAATTACTTGCACAAGTGACAGATATACACAGATGACATGAAATACCAGGTATCGGAAGTTTCTTAGGAAAACAGAAAACATTGTGGTATTCTCTTTTACCCATATTTCAATGGTCCTGGATTATTCTCCATCCTTTCCTGAAAATATTACTTCAAGTAGCCACAGGATGAAGTCCGAAGGGCAGTATGACAGGACTATAATGTCTGAAATTCACTCTTGAGAATCAGTGTTAGGCAGCACAGCTATGTACTAGAGCCTGTTTACGCTGATTTTTTCTCTGTTTACTCCAATTCACGCTCATGTATGTGGGGTAGAAAGACCCCTGACAGGTGACTTTTATCTTTTTTTATGAGATCTGGTTGTTCTCAGCTTGTAATAAGAAAGTATTTATTTCCTTTGTGGGATTTCTTGTTTACAAACAATGACCCACTGCTACTTCAGAAGAAAATAACTTGTTCATTTGCATTCCTATAACTAAAGTTAGGATGTAATGCAGAAAAATGATACAAAATATGCACCAGCAAAAGTGTTTAAAACATTCTAAAAATAAAAGAAACTGAAAAGTTTTGCTTCCAAAAGACCTCCTGGAAACTACTTTTTTTTAACAAACAGATATTTGGGGGTAGAGTGAAATGCAAATTTAGACTTTCAAATGTAAATTTTATACAAGTAACATCTTTTTGAAAAGTAAATTTATGTTCTGTTGATTTGTTCTTTGGTATTTGGCAAGATTATAAGTAGAACTTCTGTTAGAAATGACCAGGGGGAAGTTGTAACATAAATAATATATTAACCTAATTAAAGTGCATCTTTTTTAATCTTGATAAACCTTGTGAGGTCTTACACGTGAGTGTGAAAATGATCCAAAGTCTTGCACGGAAGGAAGAGATGTTAAGATTCGCAGAATGGTCTTCTTCTAATACATGAAATATATGATAACTTTCTGACGCAAGTGGTGGAGGAACCAACAAGGAAAGGCGCGCTGCTGGACCTTGTGTTAACAAACAAGGAGGGACTGGTGGAGGATGTGAAGGTTGGAGGTAGACTCGGCTGCAGTCACCATGAAATGGTTGAGTGTAGGATCCTGCGTGGAGGAAGTAGAGCGATAAGCAGGATCAAAACCCTGGACCTCAGGAGGGCTGACTTTGCCCTCTTCAAGGAGCTATTGGGAGGAATCCCGTGGGCCAGGGCTCTCAAAGGCAGGGGGGTCCATGAGTGCTGGTCGCTCTTTAAACAACACTTCTTCCATGCACAGGAGCAATGCATCCCCCTGAGAAAGAAATCTAACAAAGGAGGCAGGAGACC
>Ga0065711_1026779_pt1 | contig 59986 bp, 32 predicted proteins | sample Hoacrofraction12_FD_59098 | JGI IMG/M metagenome (GOLD analysis project Ga0065711, IMG submission 59098) | Hoatzin crop microbial communities from Cojedes, Venezuela - Epithelial fraction 12 v2 (version 2) | ecosystem: Host-associated > Birds > Digestive system > Esophagus > Crop | place...
GGGAGGTTCTCCTTCCCCTCTACTCTGCCCTAGTGAGGCCTCATCTGGAGTACTCTGTCCAGTTCTGGGCTCCCCACTTCAAGAAAGATGAAGAGCTACTGGAGAGAGTCCAGTGGAGGGCTATGAGGATGGTGAGGGGACTGGAACATCTCCCCTACGAGGAGAGGCTGAGGGAGCTGGGCTTGTTCAGCCTGGAGAAGGCTGCGAGGGGGCCTAATATATGCTTACAAATATCTGAAGGGTGGGTGTCAGGAGGATGGGGCCAAGGTCTTTTCAGTAGTGCCCAGTGACAGGACAAAAGGCAGTGGGCACAAACTGAAGCAGAGGAAGTTCCGTCTGAACTTGAGGAATCTGAACTTGAGGAAGAACGTCTTCCCTCTGAGGGTGACGGAGCCCTGGAACAGGCTGCCCAGGGAGGTTGTGGAGTCTCCTTCTCTGGAGATATTCAAGACCCGCCTGGACAAGGTCCTATGCAGCCTGCTGTAGGGGACCCTTCTTCGGCAGGGAGGTTGAACTAGATGACCCACAGAGGTCCCTTCCAACCCCTACCATTCTGTGATTCTGTGATTCTGTGGAACAGGTTGCCCAGAGAAGTTGTGGATGCCCTGTCCGTGGAAGTGTTGAAAGCCAGACTGGATGGGACTTTGAGAAACCTGTTCTAGTGGAAGGTGTCACTGCCCATGGCAGGAGATTGGATCTCGATGATCTTTAAGGTTCCTTCCTACCTAAACCATTCTATGGTTCTATGATGTACAGAAAAGCAGAGATTACCCTCTGAATTTGGTCCTACTGAGCAGGCCAACCCCCCCTACCTTATAAAATCACCCTCTTGATCAAGCAAAAGAAGGAGACTGTAGGACATTTTTGAAGAAAGACGTCCACTTAGTCAGTGAACCACAGAAAATGTTAGGTTGGAGGAGACGTCTGGAGGTTGTCTGTGCTGACCTCCTGCTCAAAGTAGGGCTGGCTTTAAAAGTAGAATCATTGACTTCCTTAGATGGAAAGGCCCGCTGGTACAACAGTTCAATCTTCCTCTCTTTCCCTGTCTTCCTTTCCCATGAAGAAGTCAGGTTTCTCACCACTGTGTATGCAAAGTAGCTTCCTACTGTTTCAAAGTGGAGGCGATAAGTAAGCTTAAACTATCTTGCACTGCTTTAGTGTAAGTTGTGCTGGATAGTTTCTCTGAGATGCAGCCACCTTTGGAGCTAGCAGCATTTGAAGCATTGTCCCAGGATCCCGAACTTATTCCGCTATCTGCTCTGTACAGCAGTAGATCATGTGCCAAAACCTGACCTTGTGAATGGGGTAGAGAAGAATCGGGTGGGGAGGCAGGGTTTGGTAGCTCAGAAATTTGTGTGGCGTTGGTTTTGGAAGGCTGTTTATAGTTGGCAGGGAGTGGGTCAGCAGCCGTGAGATTTAATATCATTTTTGGAATGTACCATTTGTAAGAGTAATGTGGAAGGTGGACCTGTCTGAGTGTCACACACTGCAAGTGGGACTCACTCATTTGACTCATCTCTCACACTCCTTCCTCATACCACCATATTTTATGCATCTGCTATTAGCATTGCAAGCCTGTTTCACATTGCCATCATGAAACAGATGAAAAACAGATTAGTATTGTTCTGCATGGAAGATGAATTTCTTCTGTTTTGAGCTACAGAACAAGGCATGGTTGGGTGGCTTCCCAGAAATGGAAACGACAGGAAAGGAAACATGACAAATGGAAACACGAACACCTGATTTGCATAGCCAGCAAATTTTTACAGCCAGTTCTACTGACCTAGCTGCTCCTTCAGAACGGCTTTGGCTAATCGGATTGAAGACAGTAGCCAGGTTTTTTAGGAATAATTTGTGGCTCTGTATCTAATTTTTTTCTGGAGCTCTGAACCATGAAAGACAGGCTTTGTCTCTGCACGTTTTGCAGTGGGCACCGAGCACCTTGTAGGAGCAGAGCATTTCAAAATTACTGCTGCTTTGTTGATATCACAAATACTGTCATGGCAACTAATAGCACTTGCACAGACAAGCAACCTTTTGTAGAGACTCAAGAAACAGAACAAGAAAAACTAAAAACAATATTACCCAACTGTCTGGCAGTGATCTATACTTATAAACAGTGAAGAATCTGCAAACAGCACTGATCAGCTTTGTGTTCAAAAGTGGGTAGCCTTAGGAAGTGTTTGTATGCTTGCTGTCTATCTGTCTATCTACCCATCTGTTTGTTTGGTGTGCTACCTGTATTACTGATAAAGAAAATGAATTTTTTTAATTGGATATGATTGATAAGCACTTCTTTTGCCCTAAAATTTAGTACCTAGACTTTAGACAGCAAGTACATTGCACAGTTTGAGCTTGAATTGAATTATGTTCTGAGAAAGGGAGCATTTTCTCAGTACTGCATGTAAGTATCCTTTAAAAACATAAATCTTAGTTTACATAGTCCGCAGAATACAGGAAGCTGTGCACATCATTCCTCCCACTTTACATGCTTCGTATTTGTACTCTGGAACCTGAAGATGGTGTGATTGCTCATGGCTGGGTGGGGAGAGGGAAGGATCAGATGTGATCAGTACAGGGCTCAGAATATGTCGTCGTCTACAGAGCATCACTTCAAAATTGTTGTTACAGCTCTGTATCTTAAAGGCTGGCTATGAGTGTGCACAAGTGATGAAGAAGTTGCTATTTTTTAGTGGGACAGTGCTTCTCTGACTCGCATGTATACCCATTAGCTCACTTGGTCAGCATGGGGTATGGTCTATGACCAGCATCCTTGCTCATAAACCATAGGAAGAAGCAAAATACTTCTTTTAGGCAGAGATGATTCAGATATGCCAAACAGTGCATTAGTTTTGCTTCATCTAAATTTAATTAGAGCCTCTGTATGAAGCTTTTAAATCTCACTGTTTTTTTTACACTGAATTAAGTATGGCTAGGTGCAATACTCCCAATCAGGATTTTCTGTTCTGAAGAGATGATCAGGCTTCATGTATCCTTTACCTGCTAGCATGCTGGATTTCTTTCAGTATGATTATTTCTTTGATAGCATTCCTGTGCTATAGATGTACAATGAAAATAAATTTCTAGCTATCTTGGAACTGACATTATCCTGCCTGACATAAGCCTTGTGAGGAGGAATGATGGAAAACTGAAGGTTGTCTTTGTTTTCATCAGAAGATAAAAATGAAGCAACTGAGGATTTTACAGTTTGCAAGCTGTAGCCCTTGGACAAAACAAGAGTATTGCTGGCTAAAAGCAGATTTTCTTCTTTGGCAGTTCTGTTTCCGCTGATGCCAAATTTCCTCTCAGCTCCTGCCCTGGTGTGTAAAAGCCTTTCACGGAGGTAAATTACTATGGTTCTTCTGGGAAAGAATAGGATTTCTTCATGTGTTTTTAAGTGTTAAAATCTCACCTGGGAGGACACCATATGTCAAAATAATATCTCCTAATTTTAAAGTCAAACTCATGATTCTGAGGGAAAAATAAGTCATGAAGTGTAATTGGGTAAGATTCACAGTATTAGAGAGCTAGCTTTTGACACATTCAAATTTGTAACTTGTGAAAAAGAAGATAAAATAATCTGTAGTATCTGGTATCTGTACCTGTAATATCCTGATACCTGTAGTCCGTATGAAGATGTATAATTGCAATTATTTTTATTTTTATGTGCTTTACAATGCCCAATTAACTCAAATTATAATCCTCTCAAATTTACTGACAGTAACGTGTTCCCTCTTCTCCCAGTGACTTGTCATTGGATGTTCGGTTACTGTTGTAAATTCCATTTTCAATCTGCTCTGTAGGTTTTTATTTCCTACTGATGATTTCCTACTATTTACATTAGTTTGAGAGTTTTAAATTTTAACATTATGACAGAATACTGGATTACCTTTGCACTGAATGAAGCATAGATCAGTAAGAAAGGGCAATGTGGCTCAGAGTCACCCCATTAGCTTTTAGATTCTGGCATCAGCCAGTCTTTTTCTCAAAGAGAAATAGAAAATGGTCACACAGTTCTTGTACATCCATATCTTCAAAAGAAAACTGTGCTGTAGGAATCATTTTTCAAGATCCAAACATCCAATTAATCCAGGGTGGTTCCAGAATGATGTTTACTTTGTCATTACAATACAGAATAAATTATACAGAAGAAACATACAGAATAAATCATACATCTTCTGTGGTCTTAAGCAATATGGGGAAATAAAATGGAATATGAAGCTTGACAACATTTTCCTCCCTTAGGATTTAATAGCAACATTATATTCAGTCTCCAGTGTCACACCTGCTAACATCACATTAGGCTGTTCATCACTTCCATAGACTAAGCCAGAGAACTAGCAACAAGATTCTTTAAATTGCGTGTTTTATCTTGGAAGGCCATAGCATATCTTCATTTTAAGGTAATCTCATCTAACTAATAAGTTAAAGTATGGTTAAGTCTTACTTTTGCCCATTTGCACTACTTTACTTTCTTGTGTGACATTTGTTCCTTACACACAGATTTTTCTTGACATTTTATACAGTAAATTACTTTCTTGCTTATAAAAATTGTTCTGCTTCTCTACTCACTTAGGCTGTTGTAAGTTAGAACTAACCAACAAACCAACCTACTAACTTAATCAAAGTCAGTAGAATTAATCCTGTAAAAATGAGCTGAGGCATGCCCACTACTCATTGTCAATTTAGCCCTTTTGATAAGCCTTTTCATGAAAAAATATTTCTAGTTCAATCTTTAATACAATTATTAGTTGCTATTTGTGAGTTCTTGCAATGTCAGCCAACACTTTGACATTAATCTGTTATTAATAAATCATTCACTTTGAATATTTCTAACTGATTATTCATTGTGTGCAGGAAGGAGTGGTGACCTGCCTCTGGAAGATCCAACTGGACCTTGTTTTGCTAGATTACTTCTATTTTTGAAACAGAGAAATGGCAAAGCAAATACTTTAGCTCCTGTGTAAATACCCTTGTAATCATTTGAATTTACATGTTCAGTATGAAGAGCAAGTCTCTCTGCTAATCATACAGAATAGAATCATATGGAATAGACTGCATTATATATATACATTTGAAACACTGTGTACAGATTCGTCGATGCAGACAGTCATGTCAAAGAATGGTCATCTTTTTTTTGTATCAAACTATATGATTCAATAATAAGTGTCTTTCATATTTGGTCACTAGTAGTATTTGATATATTCATAGCCCATTACTAAGGGAATGGTTGTTCTTCATTCCTTTCATTTGTGGAAGTAATATGTCTGACCTAGGTCAAGTGATGATAGCATATTTCCTAATGTAGGCTAGGTATTTGATATTGCTTTTCCAAAATGCAGTAAGACTTCATTTGTGGCATCATGAAATTCTAGCAATCTCAATGCTTGACTTTGTAACCCTGATAATGTTCTTTTAACATAGATTGTGGCTGTGTAGCTTCTTAGTCAGCCCTCTCTTAAGTGAACTAAAAAAATCACTGTACTGTTGGGTAAATATCCTATTGCCACCCATTTTTTCCACATTTTGGCTGGAATGTCTTTGTCCTGTAGATGTTGGTACCATTTTATCTTAATTCTCATTGGCTATTTCTTATAAATAGCAGAATTTGTTTAAATTACAAGTTCTTTGAAACAAAAACTGTGCTCTATAGTATGTACAATCCCTAGTACTTTCAGTTCAGAGAAGTACAGAAAGATCTTTTCAACTTCAAGTGACTGTTGGCTAGAAGAAGCATTTCTCAATAAAACATTGCTTTTCTGATTAAAGGTTTTCTCCTTTGTCATCTTTATACTGCAAAACTGAAATTTTGTGATAGTTTTTAGTGATTCATTTAAGAAAACCTTAACGAAATAGTTTAAGAAAAAAGGTAAAATTACTAATGAACTTCAGTATAAAACTGATCCTTAAAATGTGAGTCGATCTTGTTGGTGTTAATAGTAATAATAAAGATAATAATAACATATAATAATAATACAAACTGAGGCACAGGAAGTTCCGTCTGAACATGAGGAAGAACTTCTTCCCTCTAAGGGTGACGGAGCACTGGAACAGACTGCCCAGGGAGGTTGTGGAGTCTCCTTCTCTGGAGATATTCAAGACCTGCCTGGACAAGGTCCTGTGCAGCTTGCTATAGGTGACCCTGCTTCGGCAGGAGGGTTGGACTAGATGACCCACAGAGGTCCCTTCCAACCCCTATTATTCTGTGATTCTGTGATATCCTGCCCCCATGTCTATAAAGATTAGAATGTGAAAATAGGAAATAAATATAATATGAAAACATGAAAGAAATAGAAATATTCCTTCAAATATGATAACAAAAATAATTTTGGACATGTAAATCTCATTTCTGTGCTTCACGTGCAAAGATCATGCCCTTTTGCAGTAAAATCTGTTGAGATTCAAGACGCAATTGTACTGTTATGCAATGACAATTAAAGAACTTAAATTTTTTTTTACGGAGAAGTAAAATTTCATCAAATTGTTAGGAAAAACACCATTTTAAAAGATAAATGAAAATGCAGTATGTTTAATTTTTAAAATAAAATAACTGGGCTTGGTGTTCTTCCATGCTTAAATTGTGCTTTTACTTGCAAAGACCCCTGTGGTTTAAATAACCCAGTCAGTGTACACTAATAAAAATCCCATTAAATTAAATGGCCACTAGGCATATAGAATGTCCTGTTGCAATTTCAAGAGACAGTTTTTTACAAGACACCCTGCTATGTACCTTTTATTTTTTCAAAGTAAAGGAGAAAAAGAAAAGGTTGCAAGATGTGTTTATTTCTATGAAAAATATGTTTCCAGTGTACCAGGAAAAATTGATGTGTTGTGTGTTGGTTTTGTTTTGGGTTTTTTTTAGAATGAAAGAGTTGGCTTATTCCATGTCTGGTACATTTATAGCACAACCTACAATAAATATATATAATCAGCAGAATCGGTCAGTAATTTTCATCCTCTGAACTATTACTTCTTTCTTTTGGAAGGTGGCAATTCGAGAAGTAATTCAGTTTATATTGTATTAGAGTAAACTGTTTTAGAGCACATACTGTACTTGTTTGCCAGCAAAAATGGTTTCTGAAGTAGGGGACTGTTTTTCTTGCAAATGTTTTTCTTTCTTTCCTTTCTTCTCTTAAAAAATCTAAACAAAAAAACCTGTGTATATATTGAATACTTGTGAAGCAAATTACAAATACCACACTGAGATGAGTTTAGTACCCATGGTTCTCAGCAGATACTCCCCTCCACCCTGCCTACCCGCGCAAGGTCTGTGATATTTTGTTGAAGTAGAAAGCAAGAAATAGGATAGACCATCAAACTAATTTTACTTTGTGAGACTTTATTGGAAACTTAAATTTCCAGAAGTTGCTAAACCTTCTATCTTATTTTCCCATATCCCCTCCATACTCATGGAAATTGCAGTCCTGAAATTTGCAGTTCTTTAAATTTGTCTCAAATACTCTGGTCCAATCCTATTTCACTGCTTGTTTCCTGTTTCATCACTTTACACCTGGCCAACCCCATTTAATAATATTTGATTCTGATAGATAGGCTCTCCAGAGACACGAGAGGCTCTCTGCTCACCTGTTATCTGGTCTGTCAATTCTTTCATGTGGTTTCCCCTAAAAATGAATTACCAGCATCCTCATTAGTACCACTGCGACAGAAAAGGTGTATATTCAAATACTATTTAATGACAATGTAAGGAGATACATCAAAGATATTTTTATTACATATAATACAAAATTGGGATTGTCTCATGTAGAGACATAGAGCCTCAATTCTTATTTTAGTCCTTGGTCTCCCTTTTACAGAGATAAAATATGGAGGGTGTAAAATGCCTACAGTAAGGAAACATAACATAGCCTTGGCATAGCAAGATGTATGTTAATTCCTGTCAGACAGATGTGTTTGTATTATATACAGGTGTTTTGGAAGAACTTGCACTTTGAGTGTCTACTGAAGTTAGAAACCAATGCAAAGACCTGCCAAATGTAAGAGGTGTATAGCAGCTCCTTTCTGAATGATGCAAATGTTGTAGACAGCTTTTCCCTTCTGCCTTCCAGCTTAACATCTGGCAAGCTCTACCATGCTCACCTGTAGTTCTGAAACCCCTCTGCTGACTAGATGTCTATGATTTTTTTTTTCTGAAGACTGAATTATCTTTACACTGTCCTTGTTCCTTTGAACAGTTGCTTCAGTGAGCTTAAAAGACAGTAAAAGACAGTCTATCCTCAAAAGTTTATGGCCCTACTATCTTAAGTATTCTCATGTAGTTTGTCTTTAACTGCTATTCCATTTTGTCTTGGTTTGTACAGCCTTCTGCGAAAGCCACCTAATGTATTCATGCAGAAAGTTTCTTCTAAAAAACATTTAAAAAAGCAACACTCATAATAACCACTTGCTGCAAATACTTGTTGTAGAACCTTCATTAATTTTCTTCTGATTATACCTTTTATAGTTGCAGTTTAGATGAAAACACCATCCTCACATGGGCAATGTTTATTACTTGCTAAGTATGCATGACATGGGCTTTATATAGTACGTGTTGCTAGCACAGATTTCTTTTCCGCCATTCTCTTTCCAGTTTTGAATGACTCCTTGAAGTTTACAAGGCAATAGACTCAACCCAGTTTTGTATTAAAAAATTTTCTTTAAGAACAGAACAGATAGTAACAACATCATACTTTCAGTTTTTCTCAAAGGTTGAGTTTAATGTGAGAATCAATGGATCTTGGCTGTCCTAATGTTCCTATAGACTCTTCATGGGACTAGGAGGGATGTGCTGACCCTCCTCAGGCTCAAGGAACAACTTCACTCGACTAGGTAAAACTGAAGAAGTTTTGCTGTTAATCTCCGTATTGAGATCTTGGAGGACAGTGAAACCATTTTGGCTGAAATGTGAAATGATGTTAACGGCTTAAAAAATAAAAGCAAATAATGTTCTTCTGAAAATCATTTATGTAGATATAATGAAATTTTTCTGAGTACATAGCATAATCCTCAGGTGTCACCATGTTATGAAGTGTTAAAGAAGCAGCACAGCAAAAGTATAGGAAGTTGTTTAACCGGTCAAATTTTCCATTGCTTTGAGAAAACAGACAAAGCATGAGAGGTGTAAGAGCGAAAGATGGCTTTCACTTCTTTATTTAGCCATTTCACTTAAATATTTAAATTATATGTAAATCGTGTTATATATATTTAAATCATATTGTCTTCTTACAGGGAACATTCTTGCCCTCTCCCTCCCCACATGGCATTAAAGTGTAAAAGAAATTATTAATAGAAGGCAAAATGTAACCACCTGCATTTCTCAGCGTTGTCATTTTTCAGGTAAAATTCACCAGTGTCTTTTAAACAATGATGAATTGGACGGCACAATGTTTTTTTCCTACTCATTTGTTTGTTAACTACCTCTGTGATAATAAGGTATTTGCATATTTAATTTCCTCCGTTGTAAATGAGCACCTTTGAACTACTTCCTAATTATTTTATGGTATTATTTTATTCTTCATTATTCATATTTTATTCTTCATTATTCATGCATTCTATTTGCCAAATAAAATTAGTTTTCTTCCAAAGGACATTTGAAAGTATTATAATCCTATACATAGAACAGTTGTTTCAAAATAGAAGGGTCAGAAGGGAGTTCTTAATATGAAGCAAATGTTAAAAAAAAAAAAAGTTCTTTATTTTGTCTGAAGTTATCTTTCCTTTGCTCTCTTTTTTTCCCTGAGTAAAATCTGAATAAACAGGCTGTCTATGGACTAATTGGACTAACGCATGGGAATAAGAAAAACACCATTCACTCACAAGGTTAGGGTAGATGGCAAGGAACATACTACAGCAGTCCTGATAGTGTCCTCCAGTCAGTGGTCACTAGTGATAATTTGTTCTGAGATTTCATATGTTCTCTGATAGTCTTTCTGTTTCCCTTGACCATGCATACCCCTGTTGCTGAGTCCGCACATATAGTTACCGTTTCACTCAGCTGCATTGTGTGTAGGAGGCAGAATCATGTTTCCACTGAGGATACCACTCAGACTGCCTTGCGTTAATGAAAAAAGCCCATTATTTGTCTCATGGCTATACACTCATATATTCATCTCCACTGATTTTCAGTCTTTACAGATCTCAAAAAGTTTCTTTTAAAAAGATTTTTTAAGTGTCCCAGATGTTGCACTTACCTATCTGCTTGTCAGGTACCTAGACAATATTTTCAAGATAAAATAAAGTCCACTTTGTTTTTCCACTCCCTGTCCTTTTCAACTCTACCTTCTTTCATCCTTGGCTGTCTCTTTCTAGCATTGTACATCAGTCTTCCACCTCCATGATGCTATTTCTTCCTGATTTCTAACCTTCCATTATATGCTCCTTAATCTCTCATACTCTCTGAATCCTCCACACATTACAAGTAAACCTTAATCTCTATCATTCATTGCTGTTTCAAGTGGTAGTATTGGACAGCCCTAAAGGAAGCCAGCACAGCACTTCAGAGGCTGGGAGAAAATGTATGGGTTGCACATTGGCAGTGTTGTCAGTTCTACCTCAGCATCACTTCAACATTTAATCAACTACAAAAGCCATTTAATGCTTGGGATGCTCCAATGCTATAAATATGATCCCTTAAGTAATTACACAGCTTTACGTCCTGTAACATATTTGGTAACACTTTAAATAAAGTGTCTTCAGTGCATTTCGATGCATTTTTAATTTAGACTGGATACAGCTATGATTGCATGCTAGATAAATAACAGTTCAAATTTAAATGGATGCATCAATATTTCACAACTAGCTAATAATGAAATAACTTGGGATATTGCAGTTGAAAGTATCAGTATATTTCAGAGATTAATTAATAACATATAACTTTTATGAAAAACTTCTTTCCTAATGGCATACTGTCAGCCACACAAGAAAGGAGTGTGAAGAGGCCTGTTACTTTACCTCCAAATGTAGACTCTAGCAAAGATTGCTTTTGGTGTGTAGAGAAAAATCTATGTTAATGCCTGAGTTTCATCATCTGGATATCACCTTTTATCACCTGAAGATGAGTTGCCTCAGTCTCTTACTTACCCATGACATTCAGGATGTAATACCCGTGGCATATTTCTCTCTGGTTTGTGAAGCTGTAGTATGAAGATAAACAAGCTGGTCTTAATTAAAAAATCAAAGTGTTTTATTGTCACAATTTTTAAATAAAAAAATGTACCTTTCTATTAAAAGGCCTGTTCACTTAACACTTTTCTTTAGCTTCCCCTGTAATTTAAAATTATTAAACCCCTTACTGGACTATAAAGTAAAATTTTGTATTTCTAGATGAAATTCCAAATTGATCTTTTACTTTTTATTTTTAAAAATACATATTAAAAAGAAGAGTAGTTATGAATATCCCCAAGTACACCTTTGGAACTGCTGAAGAGCAAATAATATATACAAGTCATGCTACATATTTCAGAGCAGAATTAACGTTTCTCTGGCCTTCAGAATTCTACACCACTGTAAATGCAGACTATAACTGAAGAGGTACAAGTGTTACTGCACCTGTGAGTTCACAGGAATATATTTAACAACTTAATGTTTGAATAATGATTGCTTATTCTATAATTTACACTGCAAATTCCAGATGAAATCTTTGGAAGTGCAAGATACTTACTCTGCCCCGCAAGGTACATTGGTGCAGCATTTCACCTTCTTTAACTTAGTATTGTAATACAGAGCCCTGATGAATTAGATCTAAGCTGGACGTGCAGGAGGATTACAAAGCTGTATTATACAATACCATCCAAAGTTTTATGCAGCTACTGTATTAAGCCAACAAAATAATTGTTTATTATGCTTGGGTTTCTTCATTTAACTGGTAAACTTAATTACAAATGCTAATAAAATTTTCACATATGTGAAGCCATGAAGACACAAAGAACTGCACAGAGAATGTTAAGTAGGTTTTTAGAAGGATATATATATATACACACGTATATGCATGTGTCTGTTAAGCAAGTACAATTCTAAAACAGTCAAAACTATGAAGTGGCATAACGACAGTAAGAAAGCTTTGTGGCAAATGAAGGCTATATGCTTATTCAGAAAGCCTCAGTGGCCTGAAGAAAAACACATGACTGAAAAGCATTTCAGTTAAGCTTATAGTCGGTAATAATAGATTATAAAATCCATGAATTTGGTATCCATTGAAATACTGAAACTTATGCCTCAAGTTCAGTGAGAAACTAATTGTTTAAAAGGAATGGATCCAACATGTGCCGGATCAACCAAACAGCAGAATAAAGCTATTATTTTCTTCTTTCTTCAATTCAAATGCAATAAATAGCAAAAATGATGAACATTTCATAACAGTCTAGGTGACATTGTTCCAGTGTTTTATCATCTAAATAATTAAAAAGATTTTTTTTTTCCTAAAAATGAATCGATATCAATTTATGTCCAGTTTCATCAGAATTGATTGAACGGAATAATTATTTTCCATGACTTACGCGGGATAGTTTTGTTGCTGAAGCTCTGATCTGCATTGCATAATGTAATGTTTTTGTAATGGAAACATGTGGCTGACATATTTAATTTCAAAGACATTATAACCCTTAGATTCTTTTCTGTGCTCCTGTACAACTCTCATTTTGTATGAGTGCATTTAAATACACTCTTTGAACTGTAGATCTTTGCTCATGCTTTCATTTAATTTACTTTTTTCAATTTCTTGCTTTCCCTCCAATTAGCCAAGATCATTTTGATTTATGATCATATTCTCCAAAGAGCTTGCAAACCTTGTTCTTCGCAGTTTGCTGTAAAAATATCAGTCTGTCATCCAAACAGTTGAAACTGTTAAGTGAAACTTGACCTATGATAAACCTTATCTGAAAGAAATCCCTTCCCATTTTGACAGAGACATATTGATAATTCTTTTTGAGAGCTACTGTTCAATTTCTTGTATATAAACCAGTTGATTTGTTGTAAAAATGCCATTGATGTAAGTTACGTATAGACCAGTATTTCTTTAGCTTGCTTAGGAGCCGAGCCATTTGAGTAATACCAAAAATGTTACAAAATCCAAATATCCAAACAATTCCTCCCAGAATCATTTATATTCTGTCTAAGAAAGAACTTAGACAAATTTGACATAATTTTTTCTTGTCAGTTCAATGTTAATTCTTTTCTCTTATGTTAGTATTTTCAGGTATTTATTTGCTTATCTAATAATTTCACCCAGACTCTTTCCAGAGGTGAAAAGGAAGGTAATTTCTGAGTTTTTCATTCTCCTTTTCCCTTCTACAAAGATAGTTACTACATTTGCTTTCCCTTAGTCCTTGGGGATGGCAGTAAAGACGTAGAGATTTCTTCATAAAAGCATTCAAATGCGAATTTCAGAAGGCTCTAACAATTCAGGCTGTTCTAACTGTATACTTTTCAGTCTATTCTTCTTATATGGACTGTGTTCCTATCTTCTGGATAAACTGAAGTTTCTAGTCACAATTTAACATTTCAGTAAAGAATAAAGAAACTGGAAGGCACTGAAGATTTCACCTTTTCTGTCATCTATTGTTTGCTCTCTTTCCCATTTGGTAACGGAATTATTCTTCCCTTTGTTTTCTTCTTATTTATAGTGTATTTATAGAATCTTTTCTTGTTGCCTTTTGTGTTCCTTACTAATTGAAACTCAGTTTGTGTTTCAGCCTTTCTGGTTTTATTCCTATATACTTGTGCATTTTGTTTGCAAGCATATGAGTTCAGATTCAGTTATTATATTCTCCTTGAATCTTACCTATTATTATTATTATCAACATCATCATCATCATTATTGTTATTATTATTATTTTATTTAATAGTGTTATTCAGGTAAATCTATTTGAAAATTTGTATTTTAAATGTAATATTTATCCAGAGGACCCTCATCTTATGCATTTTGTTTAGAAATGTACTAAAGTGATAATAGTCATCATTTATTTCTTGAGTCACACTTGTTTTTCTTTCCTCCTTATCTTTATTATTGTTTGATATTTCTAGCCCTTATCTATAGTATTCTAGAAGTTGCATGCATTACTAACATAGTAACTCCAAATATTTCACTGTTATTTTTCATGGCTGTCTTTCTTTTATCAGATACAGTGCAAGTGAACAGTGAGGCTCCCTGAGAGTAATAGCTGAAGATACACGTCCCTTTCTGTAGTTTGGCCAGTGGAAAATTCTCCTTCATTAGAACTTCAGTAATGAACTTCTTTCTGAAAACCTTTCTTAATTTCAGTGGGATTAGAAGCCACCATGGGACCTTTTTTTCCTCATAGAATGTCTTTGCAGTAGTTAGTAGTTCATTACCACTGGAATGGTAATTTGTGTGTTTTAAAATATGGATATATTTTTAGATTTCCATTGCATTGCACTTCACTGGAATGAAGTGCAACTACCTTGGTCCCTATAATGTTCTTCGTGTCCCAAAGGGGTGCACAGCTACTGCAAACATTAGGGTGAAAGCAGTCACCTTCAGCTGGGTCAGTGTGGTCAATGCATCTTGCAGGAGCAAATTTCATAGTAGGACAGGGAAGCAGGTATGACATGAAGTGTTTTCCTCTAAATTTTATCATTCAAGTCAAGAGAATTTTTCTGTTGGGTGCAGATTAATCCAAAATGTTTTAGCAAATAAGATATGCCATCACTGGTTTAAGGCCATTCTTTAAAAGACAAAGTTAATACATACGTGAAAGTTTTATTATTTCTTCACAGTCTTCTTCTTCCTGTTTTTTTTACTTAGTGTATGTTATGTTTCCAAAATAAATATTCCACATACCCTAGTCAATCTGATTAATGAAAACTGTCAATGTATTTTCCTTAATGGTTCCTGTCAAGGTAAAATGTTGCAATTCCTAGCCATTTAGGGTGCGCCCATGTTCACTGTAGTATTTGTTCTGTCCAGCACTGTATCTATTGCAAAAAATACACTAATGAAATGAACCAGTACTTAATAATCTGAACTATGAAGAAAATGCTGTTCCTCTTTCTCACTGTCAAATAAAATAACCATTTTAAATAAACTAAGAATTATCCTACTAGATCAGGCCAATCTGGTTAATAACATATCTTCAAAAATGTGGACAAGTGTATTCCTTTCCTGTCAAGGAAATGATTTATGGCTGATATTTACCATCTTCCCACAAACCACTTTCCTGTAATCTGGGGTTTAAAACTTCTGATTCTTTCCATTAAGGAAAAAAATCTTTCTGCCTTATGGAAGGACAACCCCACAGAGATCCAAAAGGCTCAGAGCATAAAGAAGTGGATGAGTCATGTTTTTAGGTGACTAAGATTAGACATTTTAAATGCTTCTAAAAGTAAGCGTTTGCTCCTCCTGGAAATCAAAAGGTTAGCTGTCTAGAAATGGAGGCAACCAAAACCAGTCATATTTAATGTCTTGCCCTTTTTTCTTTTGTGATTCCTTCTGCCTTTCCATTTTCCTTCATATTTATTTTTAGTTTTTTCCCATTAGGAAAAGGTCATCATGATCCAGCTGACGATATTTCATGGAAGAAGTAAAAAACCGGTTGCAATAATCGATTCTGCATTTCCTTTATATATATATTCATTTACTTTGACATCTGAATAATAAAATGAAATTAGACATGGCACACATAAGTGCGTTATATACAAAATTTGTAGTGAGAACATTAATATGAGAAGAGTTGAGTTGTTCTGGATACCTGTTGTACCTGTTGCACCATCTGATACATTAAAAAAAGTGAAGCCATAGCTTCTGAATGACACATAATGGTGGTAATTATACACTGAGTTTTACATAGGCTCATTGGATAAGAATTTAATAAATGTGAAATCCACCAAGGTGATAAATTGAGAAGGTTTCGTAAGGGTAGATTTCCTCTTTGATCTGCAAACACAAAGTCAAAATGAGAACATAGGGAAGCATAGCTTTCAAGTAAATTGCTTCTCTGATAGCAGGTCTGTAAGTAGACTTAGTAGGGAAAAAAGATAAATTAAGTATTAAGGCAAATGCTCTCTTCTTGAATATTTATATGGCTTATTTTACTATTCTCCTGTCACTGCTAGTGTCAGAGAATCAGACAACCAGAATGATGCAATGTTTGTCCTATAAAATAGAGGTCATTTTATCTAAAAGCTTGCTGCTCAAGAATGCCAAAGCAATACAGTCAGACCCATTTTCACTGCTCACTGCAACAGAAATTATTCAGCCATTTAGACCAAAACAGGCTTTCTGAAAGCGACAGTTTGTATTTTTGCTCTAAACTTTACTTGCAGTGTAAAGGTTCAGTAACTCACTGGGAATTATCATGTTTTCTCCCTTTGGTTTGGGAAACAGCTTTTGTGTCCTGTTCTTGAACTTCTCAGAAATGCAAGTAAAGGAAGGACATTCATAGACCCTTACTTTGCTTTTATTTGCTCTTTGCAAAAGAGGCAGGTTCTTGATAAATATACTGCACAAAAATGCTAGGTAGTGCAAGCAGAAGTTTACATTCATTAGCAACCTCAATATTAAAATTCCAACAGTATAAATTTATGTAATGTGTCCACTTCTGCAGTATAAGCTGCAGTATTACCTGTATATAACAGATCATGTCATGCTCAAGCAGCTTTTTGTTAAAATATCCTAACAATGACATTTTGTTGCCCATCTAGTATTGACCTTCAAGAAGGTTCTAATTGTAGACAAGAACTTCTAAATTAATTACTATTTACAGTTGTTGTGGTAGTTTCTGTAGAAATATACTGCTTTTCCATTTTCAAATTAAAATCAGAGTAGATGGACTCTGTGTACTGAAGTTCTCTTCTCACACCAGAAGCAGACAAATTAACTTTTCACACAGCAGGAAGACCCAAACCTTTAATGCACTATTTTTCAGCAATTTCATGGAGGAGAAGAATTTGAAGACTCTCAAATGTATATAATGCAAGCCCATCTCATCCATAGAGCACTGGAGAGTGAAATTGGGAAGAGAGGGATAATGTTTAAGAAACCTGGTTGATGAAGGAAAAGGAGCTACCATTTTAAGAAATGGAAGTGAGTTTGAGGAGACATGGGTTGAGGTTGAAACTTAATTTTGACTTGCCGAATGTTTATGCAACCAGCCTGGGAAATGTGCTTCAAAAACTTTGGTTGGCAATGATAATAACCTAAATATTGGCATAGGTCTCTTCTGAAGAGTTCTGTCTGTCTTCCTTCCATTGTCTCTTCCAGGAGGGGGTCACCTCGCTGTATATTTGCCAGTAAATACTTTGGCAGGACTTTGCTTTTTTAGTCCGTCCTTTTTCATAGATTTTATATGCTAGGCCGAGCTCTGCACAATGCCCTCTGAACGCTGGCAGAATCATCTTAAGTGTGAGATGTGGCTACATATCTAGTCCCTAGTCTGATAATAAACTCAGTCTCTACTCTTGCCACAGATTCTCCAGCCCCTACGTGTCTGACCTACTCTCTGCCATTTTTATTACAGCTTTCTGTGACATTCTCCCAGGTCTATATGCTCGGTAGCTCTAGGGAAGAAGCATTCCCTAAGAACAACAGATTCTACTTGTCTCTGTGTATAAAAGCCAAAATGATGAAAATCCGCTGCCTTGTGTGATACCCAGACATACTCTTTTTAATAGGTCATGCTATAACCATGTGGTACTATACCACAAAGAAACAAATAGCATGTCATTAAAAACTTTAACTTTTGTCAAAGTCTAAATGAACGTTTGAACTCCAGGTCCATTTTAGAATTTTAAACAAGTGAGTGGGATGCAAAAGAACTTTGGAATACAGCGTATTCTTCTGCCCACAACGAAGTTTAGTAGTTCCAAGACAAACTGAGAAGAAAGGAGTCATCAAGATAATACATTCTGCTCAGTGTATATCACCAGATGATTAAGTTCAGGACATCCTAACTAAACTCCAAAGGTAATACAATTTGCTAGTGTCCTCTTCTGCTTGAAAGGAAAGCTAGAGGTAAAACGAAAAAAAAAACAACCCACAAGGAAAGGATAATTTGAGTTGCTGATATTTAAACACTGGACAAAACCAAAGCGATTGCTTTTCCACATCCAACTAACATTGGATAGCATCTTGCACTGTATTGAATGAAGTACAGATATTTGGCTGTAATTAAAAAAGATGAATGTGTTCTTATCAACGAAACAATTTGAATAATAATAAACTGTGACTGCCAACTTCATTTCTTTGCCATGGATTAGATGTCCTCTAGAATTATTTGGGAAATAAAAATGAGAGTTTCCTCATACGTGTAACTATTTTCAAAATAGGTAAGTACAGTGTTTATCCTGGCCTGAAACTGCCAGGTATGTATGTGTTCTTCCTCACTTATTTAGACAAACTTATACTAAAAAATGTTAATTCTTGATTATTCATATCTATATTAGAATAAAGAAGCCTAGTCCTCAGAAGATACAAAATCTACGTTAAAAATAACACCAGGATATTTACCCTCTTGATAAGGAGACTGTGAATGTTTTCAACCATTTTCTGTAGCAAAGATGAGAAGAACTTCATGTCACAGCACAGTCCGAAATACCAAGTATAACTCCTGCAGTTAATGACCCATTTTCACAGGCTGAATTTGGCATACAGCAACCTTCTGATTTTCAGTGGGCAAAGAAGAAGTGTTTAATCATCATAAAGGAGGAAAGACTTCCAGTTCTGGTTTGATCAGAGTATGAAGAGACCCCTTAGGATTTAGGTTTATATGAGAATACTTTGGGTGTAGGCTTAGAAATTAATTTGACAACAAATTATTTCTACTTGAGTGTTGAATTCAGTGATAATTCTAGATCATAATTTTCAGAGGAAAGAATATGAATCAATCACTATCCAGAGCTTTCAGAAACGTAATAAGTGATTCCTGCCTCTCTCTTTGCAAGTATCTTTTCACATTTTCTTTCCAGATGAATTGGTTACATTTTCATTGTTTTGTATTTTGATTATATTGAATTTAATTTTGGGGTTTTTTTTGTTAATATGAGACAGGTAAGCAAAATGACATTACCAAACTCTAGATCTACAATCCAAGATAGAATCAGAAAGAAATTCTACTGACAGCCTCCAAAGAGATACTTTTGGTTTATTTAAAGATATCTTAAGTGTCTGTGAAATGGGTATTTGGTTGTATCGTTACAGAAGCAATTGTGAGGATACCTTTCAGATCCCACTGGGCATTCCTACGTCTGTTGAGACTCATACCAAGTCAGCATTTGATACAATTTTTGTAGCTTGCAACTTCAGTAGGTTTTAGGAGATATACTGACTGAGAGGTAAATGGTTGATTCTTATAAGAAAGGAATATTTCCTTTATTCTTTATTACAAACCTTCCATAAATATTTTACACCTTCCTTTTGACCAAAGTTTTTACAATGAGCCATGAGGCAATTCATTTATATTGTGTTCATTAGAGATGAATGTTAAAGTTAATGTGTGACAAAGTGTATTTAAACCTTGTACACAAAATATTCACTTTAATGTCCTTCTGAATTGTTAAGATTTTTTTACATGATTCTAGAAGATAGCAAATTACTACTCAGCAAAAGTGAGATCTTTTTGAATATTGTCCATCTGCATATGTCATTTTAACCTTGCTTTTCTAGTAGTTGCGGCTTATGCAAATTTTGCAGTTCTAACAAGAACAGATTGCACTTTCTAGAAATATTCTTAATATTCTTGATATAATTAAGAATTCTTAATTATACCAGTTTTTACTCCAAGAGATTCATGGTTGCACATTTCCTGCAAACTGTGTTCCTTATATTTGTCTTGTAGGAGCAGAATAATTTCATATGACCAGGCACAGATGTTCAACGTCTCTGTATTGGAGTAACAAATATAAAATATTCCTGAAAAAATTGACAGAGTATATATTTAGGGATTTGGAGCGTTGTTGGACTTCTTTAGTCATAGAATATAATTTTATGAAGTCAGATGTTAAATAACTTAGAAGAAATTTTATCGTTTTATGGGTGTCCTTCAATAAGCAGCAAAGAGATTACTTTGTCCAATAAATATTTGCACTTTAGCTTCACAGAGTGTAAACTTAATAAGCAGGTCATTTTAGGGGTTTGAAGAGAAAATGGTAAGGAGCTAAATTCATAGACAACAGTTTAGTGCTTGGTTCTGTGAAGCAGTGAGTACTCTGGCCCAGTCAAATCCCAGAGAATGATTAAGTTTAAGCACATGCTTAAGTGCTTTGCTGGAGAACAGAAAGAATGCTCAGTAGTTTGTAGAATTGAGGCTTTAATGGGTAATTCCAGATAAATTGATTCATCAGTGAAAGCTGGTCGGATTAGTTTCTGGAGCCTAAGTGTTTATTTTCTACTGCTCCATTTCCCTGTTCTCTCTCAGAGGAGAGTTGAGGAGATTTACTTGAGCTTCTCTTTAAAATACCAAGTTGTGACTGAGCAACTGAGCAATGCATTTCCTCAAAGCTTGCAATCACTGTCTCCACAGAGAACAGAACCACTTGTCTGGAGCATTTGCAATTCAACTTATACCAGCCTGTGCTTCGTTACCAAGAGTTTTTCAGAATGTTTGTGATTCAGATGAGGATACCACTATTTACCTGAGAATGAATTTAGGTTTGAATTACTTTCCTCTGTTCCAAGGCTTTTGAACTGGCATCCTAAGAGCTAGAATAGTTCCAAATAGTTTTATTATATATGTATCAAAGATGAATGATTATTGAATCAATCTCATAATATTTAATATAATGGTGGATAATTACTTAATTTAATCTACTAGTTCATCGTAACAGAAAGCTCCCTGTACAATAAGAAAAGTAATTTATTAATCTTCTTTTATATTAGTAAAGAGACAGGGATATAACTTCTCCTCAGCAAGAAATCAAGATTCCAGCCTCACAACAACTCACTTTTCGTTGACATATGTCCACATAAGCACAGAGGAACCATTGGAGAACACCTATAATAAGCTGCCATCTGTCCGTAAAGCACAAAAAATCTTCTTTGTTTAATTTCAATTTAAAGACAGACTGAATCTCTGTGTGCCCACATGAGCTCTGTGGATGAAATAGGAGGTGATGACAAAGATATCGTACATTGTGAAGAATTACTGTTAAAATGTAAATCCCCTTGTATCTGAAGATGCCTTTGCAATACTCAACACACTACTACTGATTTTGATGTGTGTATAAATCCAGTTCTTTATAGGTATCACGCTTTCCTGAGCATAAGGATGAGAAATAACCTTTATGAAGCTGGATGAACTAAACTATTAAAACAGAATAGTGTGGGGAGGTTGGCTTCTCAAGTTGTCTCAGTGTTAGTGAGCTCTTAAAGTGAAATATATTTGGCATAAAACCAACTTGTTACAGAAAACTTCCTGCCTAATTCAGTTGCGATAAACCTAGTTAATTTTTGCTGGGACACAATTATTTACAAAGAAAAGCACAGTCTATTAAACACTTTTGGATAGCTGCAGCTAAGTACAGCCATTTTGCATTTGGAAATGAAGGTGGAGCAAATTGCACCAAGGATTAGATCTGTGTTTTCTTAAATGTTTTTCAGCAATGAGGATGTTCTCATGATAAAATTCCTGTTCTGAAAATCTGTGTTGTCCTGTTCAATCTCCTGTCACACCAGCCATGCACTATGGTGTTACAGTAGGCAGTGTTACGCAGCTTGATGGGTGTAGCCATATCTGCTACGTCACATCATGATACTTCAGCCAAGGAAATTTAAGAAAAGTCTGTTTTGAAACAGACATGATCAATGAAATCTGTTGACATTTTATCTATAAAAGGTAAAGGGATTTTATGTTCTTTCTTATCAAGAAACAAGTAAAGCATATATATTCAAATTCAACTTCTAATTTTTACAAACCCTGAAAATAACACCCAAAGCAAAAAGAGATACCTGTTACAATTCAGTTGCGTTTTTATCACTATCACTAAGAGCAAAATAGAGTGTTTGCTTTTAAAAAATGTCTCTTGCCCAAGTTCATTCATAGGTCCCTTCTCCCCACTTTTTCTCCTCTTCCTTTATTCCTCTCTTCATCTTTCTCTGCTAGCCCCTTTCATATTGGCAGCATCATTACAGAATGTGAAGATTATTTGGTGAATTTACTAGAAAGAGAACACATAGGCATGTCCTTCCCCTCATGCAGGTCTGTACGTCTTTAGGGAAATACTCAATATTGTGCTAGGAATTCTTTAAACCAAGGGCAGTGAGAGGTGTGCCAGGCTGCATTCTTCTTGCTCAAATTAGAGGTTAAGTGTGCATTGGAATATCAACAGAAACAAGGAGATGCTGCTTTTCAAAAGCTGATGTTCCCAATAACACTAACAGCATGGTTTTGTCCTCCTGCAAGGGGCTCCTCCAGACAGAGAAGCTGGGATCTGCCTTCTCTCTCTCCTTGATGTCTTCCCCAAGGTGCTACAGCTCTTGGGCTCATGCAGTCCCTGTTGTGCCCCATTTCAAGTCTTTCACTCTGTGATAGATTGTGTTGACCTCTGCTCTGTCGGTCACTAAATGGCACTGTAATGTGAATTTATTGGAGGCTGATTAAAAAAAAAAAAGAAAAAGAAGGAGGAAGGTAGCCGTTCTTGAATGCTTTTTTGGAGCGCTCCGATTCTCAGAGGGAACTGAATTACTCACACACTTCACCTATTCATATCATTCTGAGCACAACAGGCAAAGCACCAAAACTCACAGTCACATCAGCAAATTTCCATGGGTATTTTTGTTATTGCTAATAATAATTTTGTATTTGACTCTTTATAGCACAGCTGAAATTCTTCTTCCTTTTTCTGTCTCTTAAGCAACACAAACAAAAGGATTTGATTTTGCACTTTTATTTCAGTTGTGACAATCTAAATTAGATCTGGTAGGCTTCTTGAAATCAAACCTATGGGAGAATCATGTAGTCAGAAACTAGAATAACAATTTTAAAAAGAAGCTGAAACTGCAATTTAAATTCCCCTGAATTTTAACCCTTGGCATCTGAGTTCTCTAGATATTCTTATCCAACGGTAATTGCAATCTCAATCACTTTAATTCACTAAAATTCAAATATGGTAATTTACAGACATCTCATTTGAAAGTCAGTTTTTATTTCGACTGAGGAAATATTCTCTCTGACATGTTAAATTCCATCTAATCCATGAGACTACCATCTTTAACTGGAGGATCGTTATAAAGACAGACAATCATTCATTCTCTTTGCTTGAGGAAAGGTGCAACGCAATGATACTGTGAAAGCTGATAATCCACTCATGTCTACACTTTAGATACTTCCCACAGAGCACTCTGGAACAAGGGACACAGATGATGATTTGACAAATGCTGTCCTTTCATACATATTCCCTGGATGCATTTGGACCAATGTATCAGAAAATTCTACTCCTGCTATTCATTTCAGTAATTAGACTGGAGAAAACAGTACCATGTGCATGCTTATGGTAATCACTATTAACCCAAATGGTGATCTTTTTACTTTCCCCCTCCACTCTTTCTGTTCCCATTTGAATTTTCTGCATACTGCCACAGCATCTGCCAATAAATAAATAAATAGCCCCAAAGACCCCAGCCTGCCACCTAATAGACCAAAATCACTTGTATGTTCCTGGTTGCAAAACCAAAAAGAAATCAGAGTCAAAATTCAGAGAAGAAAAAGAAGGAGAGGGAGCAGTGAACTAAAGATGAGAGAGAGAAAAACATACAAATAAAATTTTTGTGGGGAATTTTGAAACAAAACCTAATTTTTTAAAAGTTGAAGAAATAAAATCAAGATGTTAAGCCATTAAATTTAATGAAATGGACTTTTTGGGAAAGAAATGTACAGATGTATGAGACAGTGGAATATAAAGGAAAATTATATATAGTCCTTTATATATTTAAGTGCTTTGCATCTTTATTTTCACGAGTGACAGAAAAGCTGTTAATATATAGCATAGCCCTGGGACTGAATCTGCAGAAACTCAGTCTAAACTCTTTTCACGTTTGCATGGCATAAATGTAAAACAAATTACTATATTTAGATCTTTTCCAAACAGACTTCATACTATTTCATCATGAATGGCAATGTACATTTTTCCTTCCTTCCTCAGCTTTATAGCTAAATATACTGATGACCTTACTCCCAACTTAAGTTCTTCTTCAGGAAAACCTCACGTTCACTTAAAAAAATTTATCTCAAAAATGTTTCAAGTACCACATGATATTATTTAATTGGATCAAGAGTTTCTACATTTGCTGGGTATTTTACATGAATATTTAGCATATTTTAGTTTTATTAGTTATAATAATAGATATATAATAAATTAAGACACATATATATGCTCATATCATATATTGTATAGTGCATTGGTGCCACAAAATAAAGAAACCCTTTTCCAGGATTTAGTGTTTGCACTTGCACATATCTTTATGATACAACTGCTATTTTCACTTCCCCTTCCATACATGACATAAGTGATGGAAGTGCAAGTATATCTGCAAAATACTTACCTTCTGGACTAAAGTATGCCTAAGTATAAAATGTTATTCATTCTTTTCATCATCTTGGATTGTATTTTTCATCCTACTCTGCTGGCAGTTGAACAATTGATCATGCTTGTAAAATGAGCAATTGGTCTTGGTGAACTAGAATTAGACATTGAGCTAATTTTGTATATGCCGCAGAATATGCACCAGATAGAACTGGCTGTCACTCTGTACTGACCTGAGTCATATTCAGACCACTTAGTTAAAGACAAAAGGTCACATAGCTTTCTAACAAACCCTTGACTCATCCATTTTCCCATAAACAGTGTGTTTTTAACTGGTGAAGGAAACAAGGTCCAGTGAAGTGTGTATTTTTGCTGTCAACAGATCAGATAATGTAACTATCCCTGCAGTCAGTTGTTATTGTTTTCCTTAGCTGAGATTCTTGACATTTTAAGTTCTACAGATGAAATTTCACAGTCTATTGTCTTTATTAGGACCTGGAAACCACAAACCTGTTTAAAAATCTTTTCTCTTTTTTTCTGGCTAGATTTAAATGAACTGAACAGGAAAATGACCAGCTGCTTAGATTACCACTCCAATCCTCTCATGAATTTTTAAAGGTAGGGTTTTTCTGAGAACCAACATCAAATAAAGGATCAAATGCCTTCTATTACAGAATACAAATGTGTTGTTCAAAATCCCTAGAAATTACAGTCTTTGAGAACCATCTGGACCGACACGCTATGCAGAAGAGCAGAAACACGAAGGAAGTACTGATTAATTTTAATGTAGGGTGAAAAGACTTGTAATTAAATGCAGTTTTATTAAGTTAGTGTTGTTTCTAGCTCAAATCTTCAAGGCTGGTGTCACAGCCTAGACTTCTCAAAAGTAGATATTTTTCCTCATTTTGAAAACTTGCTGGATATATTGATAACAAACGTAAGCTTGTATATACAGCATTGTATTATTTCATGGACATCTCTTCTGAGCTACACACTGTGCTATTTAGTAATTCTTTCCATTAATGATTTGCAGGTTTTTTTCTTTATATACATACATAAATAAATAGCTGTTATGCATTTTTATACAAATTTGCTCTTGTTGTGAAAAGCAGAGTGAGACATCTTTATTAGCATTCATTCAATACAATTTCACCTATAAATTAAGAGCTTTAATTTTGATCTAGGTTGCTAGCAAGTGAAAATCTGCTTGTTTATCTGAAATAAATTGACCACACCAGAGATCTACATTTTCAGACACAGTGATTCTTTTCACTACGAGTACAGAACAGTGAAAGGGGACAAGTTTTCTTCATCTGTTTATTATTATATAATACTATCTTAACCTGTATATTATTATCTCTTCTATTACCTTTCAAGAGTCATAAATTGTTCACACGCTTCTGTCACTGATCATATGGAGTGAACATTTAAACGAGAGACAGATTTAGCTGAATGAATGTAGAATTCAACGGGAATAAAGAGCTAGCATGTGACCATATCACTAAATAGTGTATAGACTTAGTACTGCTCTCTGCGTGGAAATTATTTTCTCCCAGAATTACTTGCCAGTCAATAAGAGGGCTACATTTTCTTTCATTGTGGTATTTTCATTTTGTTTAGAAACACAATAATTTGAAGAGTCTTTTTCTGATACTTACTCTAAAATACAGAAGCAAATGGCATATGCACAGATTTTGTATTTCAGATAACAGGGAAAATAGATGAAAACCTATAAGAAAAATAAGAGTAACCTGGGAAAATGAGGAAATCTAAAAATATGAATGATCAAGATATTCATACCAGAATTTCCAATTATAAAGCCATAGGAAAGAAATAAAATTAATGATTCACTGTGTAGTTTGTTGTTTGGGAAGTTACCTAGTTTGGAGTTAGTCTGTTAGGAAGGAAAGAGCAGTCAATATCACTGAAAGAATGTCAAAAAAGAATGAAAATTTGTCGGTAAGCAGAAGAATTACAAACAAGAATGGAGAGGATCATAAGTTTTATTCTCCTTCCACTTGCCACTACACAGGGTGTGCTATGTGTTACAGATACTTATATCAATCCCAGAAGGCCTTCGTCTGTTCCTAATGATCTATAATGTTGAAGACTCTACAAGCTCTTCAGGCAGACTGCTCTTGTACATACTTCATTATCCATTACCATCAGATATTTATTTTTTTTAATATCTACCCTAAATTGTTGTTGCTGTAATTGAAATCCATTGCTCACAGTCCTATCCACCCATGCATGGAGAACAGATTTTTTTTTTTTCTGTCACTGTACCAATCATTCAAAATCCTGTTAGGCACATTGTCTGCTGAGAGTTATTAAATACATGAAAACTACCTCTGGTTCAGGAAGTCTGTCAACTGAAAATAGTTGAAGGTTGAGAAGGTTTTGGATGTATCCTATTTTTTTGTACTTACTTTGAGCTTCTGTTTCTGGCCATTACTAGAAACATGGTAACAGGAGAAGTGGACATATGAGATGATTTATTCTTTTCCATTCTGATTTTATGTAGCTTTAAATATGTTATTGTATCTCCTCTCAGCCGCCTTCTTTTATTTAGATTCAATAGCTTCATTTTTTTCAGTAGGTAGGTCATGTTTTGTAGAAAGTGATCATTCTCTTTGCTCTATCACAGGTGTAGACTGCATAGACTGGTTCACATCTTCATTGAAAAACAAGTCTCAGAAGACAACTCTGTACTGAGTTCAGCTGAGCTGAGTGGAAAGATTTCTTCTCCTATGCAGTAAACTATCCTCATGCTTATTCATTCCACTATGCAGTTTGCTTGCTCTGCAAAGGTGTGGTATTACTGTCTTGTGTTGAGTTTGTGGTCCACAAAAGCCCAGATCCTTTTCTGAAGAAATGCTACCAACCTGTGTTTGTGCAGTTGATTGTCTTGCATTTACTTTCATAGTAATTAATTTTACTCTTTCTAGATCATCTCTCAAGTTTGTTCAGCCTCTTTTAGTTCTAACCCTGCCCTCAACATATCCCCATTTAGCTTGGTGTCGTTTGTAAATGCAGCAAGGCCATTTTGTATTCTGTCAGCAAGATTGCTAATGAAAATACCAAAGGGTATCATAGTCTTCAGAATGCTGCTTGACAAATCTTTCTGTGTGAAAGGGAATCACTGAAAACTTATCTTCTGGATTGAGCTGCTCAACTAGTTTTGCTGCAACAGAATAAAAGTGTCGTCAATAATGTTTTCCCACAGCTTGCTTATGGGAATGTTTTGTGAGATGTGAGTTAATAGATTAAAGTCACAGAATTTCTATTACTTCTCCCCTACCCATAACACATTTTCCTTTATCATGCGGATTTGTTTGTCTCGGTGTGATCTTGACTGCTGTTCGTCTCCTTGGTATCACCCACGCACTTGCAAATAATTCCTCTGATTATCTTTTCCAGAATTTTCCAGAATTGACATGGACTGGCCTTAATTCCTTTTTTTCCTCCCTTTGAAACACCTGTGCTATGACATTCTCCAGTGCTCCACTACCTCATATTTCTCAAAAAAAATTTTGATTATGAAGCTGTGTCAGATGTTTCAGACATTTTTCAGTTTTCCTAGGAAAAAGCCACAAGAACTAGGTCCACCCAAATCACTGAAGGAACTGAGGAATTGCATGTCTGTGCCACTTACAAAATTAAGTTCATTTTTTTTTAATGCATGGCAAGAAGAATTTCTGGAAGGTAACTTACTCTAACCTTACTCTCAAAATGACTCATGTTACCTAATTGTAAGCATTATGACAGCATTCAAAAAATTGTTTGAAACAAACAAATAATGAATCCTGAAACTGTACAATATCTGGATGAATATAGATTTCATCCACTTTAAAAGTCTCAGGCATTGTTCAGCTCAGTTACCTGCCTAACACGAGTAATGCAGCTCCTCCATTATGTAAACCCAATTATTTAACATATATGAGTAAAATACAAACTTCATATAAAGACTTTGTATTCCTTTTTAAACATTCTTTGAAGTACTGGAATATGATAAGGTATGATGTGACTGAACCTTTCAGTTCTGGAAAGGAAAAAAATATGGCTCCAACCTATTAGAAAGATATTGTCAAGCTGATCAGCAAAACAGTAGGTAAACAGGAACTGACAGTTATAATTTATTTTTACTCAGAAATGCTGCAATCAAATTCCTCATAAAAAGCTGTGTGGAAATACAGATATTTTGGGATAAGAGGCAAACTACTGTTATGGATTGGATACTGACAAAATAAACAGTGTTTTTTAAACATGGAAATATAAAATACAGCGATTGCCAAATGCTGCAATTTAGGACTGTTTTTAGTCTTCATTAATGATCTGGAAACAGGATGAATAGGGGAAATGAATGAAGAAAACGAAACTAAATGCTGGTTGCTTTTACAACCGGTAATATTCTCTGGGGTTTTTTTTAAGTTCAGTCAATACGTTAGCCATTTTTTGTGCTTCAATTTCAAGAGAAGATCATAAAAGCTACACATCTGAATAACTGTGTTTCATAGCAGGTCCAATTCTATTGTTCCTTTTCATAAACAAGTTTTTATACACACACTGAAAACAGAAATTGGTTTAGAAGAACTGAAACTACTTAATGAGTCACTATGTGTTGACCCCTGAGCTGTCAGTTTGTCTTGTTGCCTGTTTCGCACCAGGATCCTTGTTTCCCAGTTGCTTACATGCTGTGAGTGTACTTGGTATACAGTTACACATTAATTCACTCTTAAACTTCCATTATGGTGCAAATCCCGAGTTTTCTTTCAGAAGTTCTTGTGTTTTGGTAGAAGAGGAATGCTGTAGACTGTGAATGCTTGTGGGTTGCAGATAATTGTGTGTGTGTGTTTATGCATTAATGTCTCAAATTAAGCCTTTGAATTCTCAAGCACAAGCCTACTATAGTGAGCTATAGTCAGTACGGGCTGGTTGTAATCTGTGATAACAGCCTGACTGAACAGAAGTTACGCACATGGAACTCACAAGTCTAGAGATACGCACTATACATTTGTCAGAAGAACCAGCTGGGAAGCTGATGATGATGCATTGTTTTTCTGCATATAGAACGTTGAGATCGGGGAAGCATTGTCCTGTGGGAAATACGGTTTGAAATGCACCAGCCATTGCTGGAGGAGGCCTTGGGACACAACTGGAACTGCAAACAGCTGGACCACATGAAACCAACAGGACTTTCATTCCTGCTTTCCCAGACCAGTAGCAATTTCCTTGATGGGAAGGGAAAGCAAGACTGAGTAATGCTGGGGGGTACTGAGTGCATTCAATAATCAAATAGAGCAGAAGCACTATTTTTGTTGGTTCTTAAATAAACCACAGTGTTCAAACCCTTTATGGATTGCTATTTAGTCAGTCTCCTGTGAAAGACATGACTGGGGGGATAGCTCACACTCTTTACAAGTATTACAGACACAAAATGTGAAGATGTTAAAACTAATCTTTGCACTTCTTGCTGCTGTTTTATGCAGGGCCAGTTCTCTACACTCTGATAAGGGAGTCTGAGGGGCACTCAGGCTTGTGCTGGCCCTCCCTTTTCACAGGAATCTGAAAACATACTTGAGGATTGGCATAGAATAATGGTGTTCTGGTGGAACTTCTTTTTTATCAGTTTCACTCTCTTTTTGCTACAGTAGCAGCTGGAGTTGGGAAGAGACTGTTGAAAGAATCACTTTATTACCCCTGTAAAATTGGGCTCATCCTTAAATCTAGTTAAGCATGGCTGGCTAAACAAGCTTTGGAAACAGATTATACTTCCTGTAGGCTGTACTATCCTGTAGAGCTAAGCAAAACGCAGACTTTCCAAAGAGCTCTGTAGTCCCTCTTTGTCCTGCAAGCTGAGTGGCAAATTCTGCCCTTGGCCAAGCATGTGGCACTTCAAGTGACATTTACAACTTTTTCAGGATTATAGCAATGTGACTGAGATCAAAATCTGACTTTTTTTTTTTTTTTAATATTCTGCCCATCCAGGGTACCCATTTTTCACCAGCATATGATGGAAAACTGTTTCACACAAATGCAGGGACTGGGGTGGCTTTATATAAAATTGGTAGAAAGTCTTTTCTTGATCTCACTGGGGACTTTCACTTCTACAAAGAGATTCATAGCTAAGGAAGGGGGTATATTAGTCCATCTCTTTCATGCAGACATTTTGAATTTTAGCAGTAAAATAATATTGGAATATACTGCCATCTCAGATATTGCATCTTCTGTGTATAGCAAGATACTTTTGGTTCATTTCGCTGATTAGCAGCTAAGCAGAGCATGTATCTTCTCTAGATCTATGCTTTCCTTTATCCAGTGTTCTCAAACAGAACTATTAATAGATGTCACTTAAAAGCTTTATTTATCTGATGACTTTAGTATGGGCCATTACAAAAGAGAAACAATACTAATAAATTCTTAGTTTCCCTTATCGTTTTTCCCTGATGTGTCTGTAGTAGCCAATGACAGCAATTGGCAGAACTGAAGTTTCCAGCTGCCTTGGCTGTTAATCGTTTATGGTGCCTCATGCTGATCCAGAGGGCCATGTTTCTGCTATCAGTCCTGGCACAGATGTCAGCGTAAATCTCATCAGGCGCAGCTAGAGCAGCGTATTGCCCATGGTGGTGAAAAGTAATACTGTATTAATAGCCTTCAGCTTCCACCTAATCTGTGGTAAAAGCTGAGGGGTAAAGAGAATTTCCACTTCACAGACGCAGACACCTGTAGGTGGGTAACAGTTTTGAAATGTTCTAACACCTGCATGTATCCAGGTATGGTGCTCCAGGGACAATCTGCAAGCTGTGCATCTGCCTGCGTTTACAGTGTGTTAACTTTCTGCTTTGTTTTGGTTCGTGTTTTACCTCGCTGTCACAGGTGATCATCCGCTGGAGGCTGTCACACAGGAATTTTTTTGGTCACTTCTTTGAAGTGTATAAGCACATTACTCCTGATCTATGTCCCCCCCTAACTATATAAAATTATTCTGCCTTTTAGCATTACACAGGGAGCAGCAAGCTTTGATAAGCTGTTTGAGCAAGATACCTATTGGGGTTATTGATTTTATGTACTCTTTTATTTGACCTGCTTGAAACAACTTTGGCTGTTGTCTACGTTGTGATTTTCCTTCCCCCATTCCTCTCACGAGAAATTTTTGAATTCTAAAATCCTAAAAGAGAAGGTGTACAATTCAAACAATGTCCAACCTACAAAACCAATGTGATAGGTGCTTAGTTTCCGGAATATTTTCCCAGCTCTCATATTGAGAGTTAAAGAGGATTTCTAATTTTTATTCCACTCATTACTAAACAGGAACACTGAGGTCACAGCAAATAAAGCAGTATGAGTTAATGAGAACAGCTTTAGCAAAAAGAAGAGGTGTTTCTCAAAGTACATCAAGTGCTTCTGATATATTAAGAAACCCCAGCTGAATCGATTTAATAATGTTGGGATTTACACAATTATTACAGAACCTTCATTATTCACCCAGCCTGCACATACCACAGCACAAATGAACATCTCAGTCTGGTGGTATTAACATTGCCATTTTCTAACCCATTCCCAGGCCATCTGCTATATGCTGATCACTCACTGCTTTAACATTTAACAGTTACCCAACTGCAACTTAGCAGATTTGTGTACTTTTGAAAACAGCTGGTTTAATAACTACTTCGGAGCTTTTGGATAAAGAAATTATTTTGTAGTGCTTTACAATAGACCTTTTTTTTTTTTAAATCAGTGCCTTTGAGAAAAGAGTATAACAGTTGCTTCCACAAATTTACGAATTTGCAACTCTTCGTTTTATTTCTTGTCACATAAGGAAAAAAGGTTTGAATATTTATAAAACAATAATTCAAGAAATCTCTTTTACCATTCCTGGTTTATTTTTTCTCCTCCCTCAACTACAGACGAAATATTTATATGCGGGGGTAATGAAAGAGCTTAATATGTCAATCTGTCTGAAAGGGTTCAAGTTGGAGCTTGTCATATAAAACAACAGACATGTAGCTTAAAATATAAAATCATAGCATAATAGTAACAATTAATTTAAAATAATAGTGAGCTTTGAATGTAGTTAAGCTATATCCCGACCTTCCAAAGTTGATGAGAATGTGAAAATAGGGTTCATTCTTTCACTGCTCTTCATGTCACATTTTATAACAAATATTAGCTGTGACTGACTGGAACTATTCTCTTTACTTTGTCTTCTGTATATTGTAACATCACAATTTAGGCGCTTTTATAATTTCAAAAGATAATCACAAGGCTAAAAAAGCCTTTATCAGCCACCTGAAGCAGTTTGAAAAAAAAAATATATATATAGTTAAAAGGAAGAACTTAGTATTAATATGCCACGAAAATGACAATTCATGATTTTTTTTTAAAAGCACCTCTTCTTTTACACACCCATCAATCAAAGTGACAGCATCCCTTAGATTAAGTTTGGATTCTCCAGCACAAATTAATTAATCTGTCCAGTATTTCCTATCTCACTGTTTCAATCAACCAACAAATAAAGCCAATCAAGACTTCAATTCTTTGCTGATTAGCCAATAAACCATGACAACAGACTTGTGACAGTACTTCTGGGATTCTCACAGAAACTTATTTATAGCAAGTAGCAAGTGTTATGATCAGTCTTCACAGAAACAAATGGGTGTACATTTTATTATTGTTTTTAAAACCTAGCTTCATAATAACAACAAATGAAAAAGTAGAACATCATAAAAACAAATTTGAGAAACACATTATCTGAAACAGAACGAAACATAAAATTAAATGTCACAGAAATCACAGAAAATGAAAGTCCTTTGGTGATACGTAATAATAGCTTTCAGCTCCTGTAACTGGAACCAGAGCAGTGAGCAGTGTAAAACTGAGATAGACAATGATCTGCACACAGCTGGCCAGCAGGTAGATTACACTGTGGAAACATCCTAAGGTATGAAGAAACAGTCACTTGCAGTCACTCCGAGGACTTTCCCTGTTGCACTGGAAAAATTGTTCATTCTAGCTACATGACAAAGAGTGAGGGCAGGAAGATCTCCAGCAGCCTGTGAGAGGTTACAAAGGAATACTGTGCCCTTGGCACACAGCTCAGGTATTAGCCCAGACTAATCTGGTTTGGACCCTTACAACTAGCTCTTTCCAAGACTAAGCCCAGACAGAGTTGTGGGAACAGTTCATTCCAGATTCTCCCACCAAGAGGCAACAGCAGTGGGACTATGTAAGGTTTATTCCTTCTCCTCAAACCTTCTGTTTACCAGCACTGTCCCAGCTTCCCCGGATATAACACATATATTTCCACCTCACAGGAACAAAGACACCATTCTGGTAACAAGCCATATTATCTTAAACACTTTAAATTGATAAAAAATAATAATGATATCTTCTATCCTGGGGACAAAGGAGACTGGAACCAAGATTAATGTACTGCAAATAAGGCCAGTCTGTTTTAGAGGGAACTCATCCTAAACTGTATGGGTAAGTTAATCTGTATCATTTGACCTTAGGGCTGAGGCTGGTTTCTTGGCCCTCTTTTATTTAGATGTTCACCTATGCACTCTAACAGGGTCTTAAAAACACAATAAAGTCTATACTATTTTCCATTGGAAGCTAATACTCTTATCTCGTCTACATCCAAGTCTGAATATCTGGTGGAAAACTCAGGTAGCACAGCTTTCTTCCTTTTCCCACTTCAGTCTGAAAGCTTAATTTTCTTGCCTGAAGAGGGCTTCTCTACCGTATAACTTTTTATTGTTAGAATAGGAATACAAAAAGTTGGATTACTGAACATGAATCCAACCTAGATCTGTGTCCAACATCAGCAAGGACATTATGTCACTTTGGTATCACATGAGATCTTCACAGTTTTTGTAAAGCAGAATAGAAGTTTGCTACTGGAGGTCAAAAGGTGCTTTTCAAAATTTATTGTAAAGGTCTCATTCAAGTTCCAATTAGTTCAGTACCAAAACTCAGAGATAACAAGATCAGGCATTAATAGAAAAAAGATCTAAATCTCTCTTAATATAATTTCCACTAGTGTCAATGGATGTAATTTAAAAAGAGGAGTCTGAGCAACATCAGGAAAAACGTACAAAATAAATACGCAGCGATTCTGTGACAAAAACACTACAGCTAATAGAGACATGAACCATTCTGTTTTTGAAGTGTTAAGGAAATCGGGTTACATACAGTGTGCTACTACCATGAGCATAATATTACATTGTAATCAATTTCCCAAGTTAAATTTTAATACTTTAAATGACTTAAAACAACAGCAAAACAACAAAGTATGAATGAGCAATGTAGGTTTCCCAATTATTTTCACTTTCATGATTACAGTTCTGAAAATGATATGCAAAGCATTATTAAAATGCCTCTTTCATTTCAACAGTTTTCCAATGAAATTAATATGGTTAGATACATTAGAATTTTGTAGATGTTGAAAAGTGGATTGATGATGAAGCATAAAATATTTAATGCAAGTCTGGGTAAGAAATTACAAAGAAACTATATTACAAGTTAAGCATTGCTGATTTTGGAATGATTTATTTAAGTTCAATTTTTCACCCACAACCTAATAATGGTTGTAACTGTCAGCCAAGTTAATATTTACCTAAATATAAATTAATAGAAAGCTATGCGTTCCTGACATATGAATATGTTTATTTTATTCTTTTTTTTCTTTTTCTGCTCAGTATGTTGATGCATCTGTTAATGTGTTATCTGACTCTGCTTGAACTATTCACTGAGGACCATGACAGAAATATACCATTTTCCTCATTGTCCCTCTAGAAGAAGCAGCTTGTAACAGTTGAAATTATTCTCATAGCTTTTTTTGACTTTTGTGTGTTTGGTATTTTTTCTTCTGTGTTTCAACAGAAGCAATAAATGTGTGGTAAACAGCAGAGAGAATATGTAATGTTGCTGCAGATAATGATTTTTTAGACCAGGTTCTCATCTGCTAAGATTGGGTAGATTCTACTGGAGAAGAGGAAATATCATTGATAAGTTCATAGGTGCAAGAAATCCAAGATGATTTTTGAATTATGCACTGAATTATGAGTATGCATGTTCATCTCACAAAGACCACTCTTCAGAATGATATATTTCATTTGACATTATTACTGCTTTTTTTTTTTTGATTCAGTTACTTCCCATAGTTTTGTACTATGGGAAATAAAAATGAACCATCATTTGAATACATATAATCTGCTTATTCATTTCAATCATCATTTCATTTCTGTATCCTCTTGGACTCAAAAATACACTCCATATGCTCAGTTGTCCCACACAACTGAAAAATTCTAACATAGAGTGAAGTATTCTTTATAAAGAATATACAAAGTGTTCAAGCAGCAGACATCAGCTAGTGGAGATCATAGAATCATAGAAGAGTTTGGGTTGGAAAGGACCCTTAAAGGCCATCTAGTCCAACCTCCCTGCCATGGGCAGGGACACCTTCCACTAGACCAGGATGCTCAGAGCCCCGTCCAACCTGACCTTGAATGTTGCCAGGGATGGGGCATCTACCACCTCTCTGGGCAACCTGGTCCAGTGCTTCACCACCCTCATTGTTAAAAACATTCTTCCCTATGTCTAATCTAAATATATCTTCTTTTAGTTTAAAACCATTACCCTTTGTCCTATCACAACAGGTCCTGATATATATTTTAAGCCCTTATAAGCCATCCTTAAGTAGTGAAACGCCACAATAGGGTCTATCCGGAGCCTTATTGATTACTTTTAATTACTTTTTTTACTAATTTACTTACTTGCATGTCAGTGCTCCTTCCCAAAGCTCATCAACCCTGAAACAGTTTGCTCAGTCTTTTCCCAGCATAACTGGTTTTTGCTCTCTGTGTAATTCTTTTTTGTCTTTTCTTTCATATTCCCTGTCCTTGCGGTCTTTTTTTGTCCTGAATTTGGGACGATCTTGTGTAGTTATTTTTGTTGGACTAATATTTCCAGTGACTATGCATGAGTTTCTGTATATATTCTCAGCCACCCAGCCTATAAGTAATAAATGAATTGCATATGCTTAAGAATATTGTGATGAAAACTGCATGAAAAAATATCACTGAATGATCTGACTTCAAAAACCAGGTGAAATACTTAATGACTATATTTCTGAAGTTAATTCATCAGTTTGCATTGTGAGTTAATTACACTGTCATAAATGCTTTAAGTGCAAATCTCTTAGTTAGATTTCGGAGTCAGGGAGTGAAAGACTGAAGAAAGAATGAACGAAATCCATGCTATTTAGCTGATTTTCCTAGATGACATAGTTACCTCTAATAATAGGCATAATTGTTTCTGTTTTGAAATGTCCATCTTGCTATTTAAAGACGAATGCTGATTGCACTACTTCTGAACAGTAGTTCAGAAAGACCTGTTTCCTAGTACGTGCATTTTTTTCCCCACACAATAAATATAATTAAATGGAAAAAGAAGAATTTAGGGTTTGCCGTAGGCTGAAGAACAGCTTGAACAGCTTCTACACCAATTTGACTGTTCTCTCCATTCTAAACACTATGAGCTTAGTTCTTTAAACAGCTTCTTTCTGATAAATTCTATTCAACATTGTAAAGGTTCAAACGCATTGTACAATTATATATAGAAATAATTATGATGATTGAATTTATGTATAAATAGTCGCATTTTGAAGCAAAATATCAAGAATCTTAAAAAGCAGTTCCTAGACATGATGACATTTTCTATGACAAAATATAAATACTTTCTAATAAAGAGAGATACAATCATTTTAATATACATTTCTAGGTTCCTTTCTAAGTGTTTTGAGGTACAGTCACTACTGAACTCTGTTAGCCATTGTTACATGTACAATCCCTGCTAATTATCTCCAAATAGAAGCAAGTCTTGTGTTTCTTGGGTCACAACAATTTATGTCTCTACTTAATTCTGATACTGTCGCTTGTTCTACTCTGCTTCCTACAGATTTCTCTTCCTTTCTTCCTTTTCTCCTGGTTTGATTTAAACTTTTTATTTAACTGTATACACCTAAAAATTTAGAAATTTTACTTGCAGTGTATATATCTAAATATGCATGCTCACACACACATACGGGTGCTGCCCAGTTTTCTCAGAGGCCATTGACATTTATTAGTTGGCTTTACAGTCAGATTTACAGCAGCTCAAGTAATATTTTTGTCTATTATTTTGAAACTGTGGTGGATGATGTTTATGCGTTACTTCACTGTTCTACCCCTATTTATTAGTTTTTCTCCCACATTTTGCACATAAAATTCTGTTTTCTTAGAATCATATCAGTGTCATTGTTAGCAACATTTGGGATTTTTCTCTCTGAAAATGCACCAGTGTTTTCCTCAATGTCAACTTTTACACACTATTTTAATGCCATCCTTTCAAATTTAAAATCTATGTTACACCGAGAATGTACAAAAAAAATATTGCAAAATAATGAAGAAAAGGTGTTTGCAGGTTTCAGAGTAATGCTTTGGATTGTGACACATTTTAGCAATTTTCATTTGTCATGTCATGTTTCATATCTCTTATAACATCAGATGCTGTAGGCTGAAGCAACCTCATGTGTGGAACATCACAATGTACTGTAGTTTATGTCATCCAAGAGATCCTTGACAATATTGTTAGTAAAAAGTATATGATTCACTGAAGAAAAAGAAAAGACAGTAAATATACAGGAAAACAAATTATTTAGCTTTGCTAAGAGTTAGGTCTGATTAAAAAATTTATATATGGGCCTGGATTTATTCTGATGAATGAGTTGGTCATAAAATAGATGTGTTGTGAACACATTTGCTTTTAGGTGCCCCCATAGGGACACCTATAGACACATATTCACATTGTATCTTTTCCTATTTAACAGTATGTAAGGCATGCTTCTTACAATATATGTCTTAATTTGGCTCCAGGATTTTTTCTGCAGACACAAAAGATCTTGATTTTAAAATAAGTTGCACAACACTTAATCTTTTAAATGAGAAAAAAAAGATGAAAGGTATTTAAAGTGTGATTTCAGGATTCCCATTGGAAATAGTATCTGAAAACAGAAATCTGCTGGAAATAATTCTAATTGTTTCTTTCGATCTCTACCAGGGGAACTAACAACACTGACAGATGAACTCTGGTGAGTCCTGCTGAAGTAAAGACAGTATCACCCCAGCTGCTCGCTTCGTTTCTCTGCTTGAGATTTCTATTTCCACAGCAAAGTTGTCAGAAGGGAACACCTGTGTACACATCAGTAGGTGTCTTGGCTTGGATCTGGTGCCTTGGCTTAAAAATAAAATTAAACTGGGTTTTCATTAAGATGCCAGATACTGCACGGAAGCACTTACACTACATGCACACATTCTCTTTGGCTAATTCTTCTGTGGAAGTTGTAAAATTTAGCAGGTGGCTGCTGTAGTAACTTAAACTGCCACAAGGTATTTTAAAGTGCCCTAAATCCCACAGTCTGAATACTGGAGAACAAAAATTTCCACATCTTCCTGTTTTAGTGTAACTGCCCAATTAAATCTCAGCTAGATAATTTGCTCATTATGCTATCTGGAAAACAATTTTCTGGTAATTTTTTATTTTTCATTTTCCACACCTGTCTGGTATGTTTCTGCAAAATTTAGATTCGTATATCAAGGACGAGGGAAATTCATTGAAGAAATTTTAAAGAGTTTTGTTCATAAACCTTCATTAATAAGTTTATTTGTAGAATTGTCTCAAAGCTTTGTGGAAAGCTGATATTATCTTATTTGACTAAATCTAAAAAAATCACAGGTTTTTGTGAAAATTTTTAAATTGGAGTGAGGATATTTTTTGTCTCACAAAGTGAAGAATTTGAAATAAAAAGTTCTAGAACAACCAAAGGGTATTTGGAGAGGGAGTCTTATTTCCAGAACTGGTAACATTTTTTTGTGACAAAAGCTCTTAGCTAAAAGACAAAGTCTAAATACTGTGCACATAACAAATGCCTTTATTATTATTTAACATCCTGTATGGGAACGATGATCATGAAATTTAACTGACATTATCAGTCATACTGCCACCACTCCTGATTCATGGCACTGAAATTCTAAGTTTTAACTGAGATAGCAGAGAGATACACAAAAATTTACAAGAATACAATGCCACTATCTAGGCTGCAAAATTAGCATACATAATAGAATACCAAGAATCATCTAATATTAAGTTTTTAATTGATTTCAAAGATAGAGAAAGATTTATTAGGGATGTCGTGAGAAGCTACCAAAAAACATTACGGAAATTCAGAAAGAGTTTCTTTCAAAAAACACGGTTTTACAAAGAACTTATAAATATTATATAGAATCTCTATGGGCAGATTATGGTAGTTCACATCAAGACTGTGTCCAAGTAACAGGTCTGAGTACCAGCTGTATTTCTTAAATTGTTTTAATTTTTTTGAGGATGAGGAATTTTTTAAATTTCTTTTTTGAGACAAAAGTATCACAGTTTGTCCTAGAAAATTATTTACATTTCTATCTTAACAGAAATTCTAATGAGGTTGTTTTCCTTACAGTTGCTGATGATGCCTTATTGCACTCTATCATTTTTTAACGGTTATACTTTTTTAAATGTGCTTGGGCTCGTAATTCGTTGGCAATTCATGAGAATTTTGTACTAAATAGATAAATATCATCAAATCACTAAGAATACTTTTTTTTTTTCCTGTCTTCTTTTCCTCTGACCCACAAATTTAGGGAGGAAAAAGGTTATCCAGTGTTTAAAGAGAAACCTGAATATTCAGCCTCTTCAGCATCTGAAACCCAAGGTCATTTTTATTCTGCAGGGCCACTTCTAATTGTGAAGTAGGGATAAAAGTAATCAGTTACAAGTTACCACCACTGGTTGACTGAAACTAGAAATAATTTCTATTAAACAGTCAAGAAAGACTGGAGATTTATTACATGCAATTATTTCTTATTTAAACATAGTGAGGTAGTTCCTTCTCTCAGGCAGTTATACACACAGAAATGTTTTGTCTTTAGCTTCAAAATGGTGCCGTAGAAATATGAAGCAAATAGCTTTTGCATAGTGTGAACAACTTAGTTTTCATGGTATCAAAAGGAATGTGTGCTTGATGTGCTGGATGAAAGTGATTTTGTAATCATATGGTTGTGTTGAAAAAAGTTGTAAAAGCTTTTTCAGACTTCTACAATAAAGCCTTTTTAAGTGGCTTTCAGGTTTTTACTTGGACATCATTAAACCATTCAGCATCTCTGAAAAAGGAAAAAAATGTATCATAGCAGCATATATATGGACACATATACACATTTAGAGAATCTGTCTGTTTAATTTTCAAGGTCAGCTTTATAAGCCTGTATCTACTAACTGATAAGTTTTTCAGGTTTTTTATTTTTTTCCCACCAAATCCTTTGCTTTTGCCATTTATTGTATATTTACTTTGGAAATGCGCTTACATACTTTAAATATATTTTGAGAGTCTTTGCTGCAACTGTAAGGAATAGAAGAAATCAACATAAGCATCATCTGTTCACTTTGAATTGGATTCTAAAGGAATAAAGTGCTGTTTATTCACTATTGAATGGACTTTTTGCTCCTGAAATTTACAGTAACTTTATTTCCCTTTTGCCTTATAAGGGATGGAGGAATTTGGCAGAAAATAAACCCTCTTGCATTCTAACTCTCCTCACCGGAGTGGGAGGCTAGATGCGGCTAGGTTTAAATTCTGAGTGATACCCAATTTACCACTACCAGTCCAGTCACATTTAATATGTGTATTAAACTACCACGATTCTGGATACACTAATAGTGGTCTGCACCTTCAGTCCAGTCGTGCTCATGAACTAGCACGGCCGCGTTTGGTCGCGTTCAGTGAGAAACTGTGACAACTGGCTACTTAAACAGTGCAGTTTTATTTGTGCAACAGGTATATAGGTTTTTTGAATTGCCGGTGATAGTGACTGTCTGCAAGAAAGCACTTGCAAATATAAAACGCATGAAAAGATTATAAATAATTCAGCCTGGCTATAAACATTAGGGAGTAACTATTCCTGAGAAAAAAGCACTTAGTTTAAGTCTCACCCAAGGTGTCCCAAGGGGGGGAGAAGCAAGGCTCAGCCCATCGGCCAATCCCAGTTGTCAGAGGCAGTTTGAGTTGGAGTTTCCCTTGAGTTGCTCACGGTGTTATCTTTTTTTCCTCCGAAGGTATTCTTCTCCCAAAATCCCCCATTTCCCTGGCTATTTTTATATCCTTTCTACCTGTAACGTGGAGTTTGAGTGACTGTAGTCATACATACCTTTTATCATGACTGGTGTAAAATTCTCTCGCTTCACGTTTAAAGGTATAGTTTACGAAAAATCCAGAGCACAGACTTGAAGAGGGGTGGTCGCACCTCGGAGACAGGTAGCCTTTGGCATGGAGGTGTGTTTTGGTATTAAAATGATATTAAAACGAGCAGAGTTCACAAGAGGATAGCACTTTGGCAAGGTTTCGAAAACCTATTGGCTCGGGGGGCCAGATGAGCTGCTTATCAGTTCTAGAGAACCATTTCTTCCTGCTTTACCATCACGGAGCAGGGCCACGGAGTCTCCACTCCATTCCGTCCTCTATGGTACATTGCAGGGAGTTGCTGTGTTAGTGGATTCCTTGCATGCCTGCTGCAGCTGTGTCCCATCCTCAGGGCTCCTTTTGATTTCTTGCTTTCCCTCAATGGGTGAACACTGCTACTTTTTTCATATAAGCCTTAATTTTCAGATGTAAAACCTTAATTTTACTAATAGTTCCACAGGGACATCCACACCTTCTCTGTGCAAATTCTTCCAGTGCCTCGCCACCCTCATAGGAAAGAATTTCTTCCTTATATCTAGTCTAAATCTACCCTCTTTTAGTTCAAAGCCGTTACCTCTTGGCCTATCACTATGTGCCCTTGTAAAAAGTCCTTCTCCAGGTTTCTTGTAAGCCCCCTTTAAGTACTGGAAGGCTGCTATAAGGTGTCCCCAGAACCTTCTCTTCTGCAGGCTGAACAACTCCATCTCTCTCAGCCTCTCCTCATAGGACAGGTGTTCCATCCCTCTGATCATTTCTGTGGCCCTCCTCTGGACCCTCTCCGGCAGATCCATGTCTTTCCTTTGCTGGGGGCTCCAGAGCTGGATGTAGGATTCCAGGTGGGGTCTCACCAGAGCATAGTAGAGTGGCACAATCACCTCCCCCAGCCAGCTGGCCGTACTTCTTTTGATGCAGCCCAGGAAACAGTTGGCCTTCTGGGCTCTGAGTGCACTCTACCTGGTCATGTCAAGTTTCTTATCAACCAGAACCCTCAAATCCTTCTCGGCAGTGCTGCTCTTAATCCATTCTCCACTCAGCCTGCATTTGGGCTTGAGATTGCCCAGGCCCATGTGCAGGACCTTGCACTTGTCCTTGTTGAACTGCATGAGGTTCACACAGGTCCATGTCTCAAGCATGTCAAGGTCCCTCTGGATGGCATCCTGTCCCTCCAGCAAGTTGACCGTACCACACAGCTTGGTATTGTCGGCAAACTTGCTGAGGATGCACTTGATCCCACTACCCATGTAAATGACAAAGATGTTAAACTGTGTTGGTCCCAATACTGACCCCTGAAAAACACCACTCGTCAATTAAAAGTCACACCCCAATAATGAGAGTGATTAAATGCCCCACTCCATTAATCAGAGTGACTCAGATTTGCCAGAAATAACACCAGAGGTCCTATATTACTTTACAAGGTTTATTCACCATTATGGTAAATCAGCTTACTGTGGCATGATTATGACAGGCAAACTACTGAGGCACGGTTATGCAAGATAATGACAAACAAGCTACTGAGGCATGATTATGGTCATGATTACAGTAGGCAAACTTCAGTGGTACAATTACAACAAGCAAAACTACAGTGGTATTATTATGATAGACAAGCCACTGTGGTACGATTATGATAAACAAGTTACTGTGGTATGATTATGATAAGCCTTGCTTTTATAGTTTCAAAGGAGAAGGAAAAGAAGATAAGGGGGGGACAGAAAAGAAAAGTTAAAGAGGAAAAGAGGAAGAAGAAGAAATAAAAAATATCACTAGTCCTGGGTCCAGCATTGATCTGGCAAATGAAAGAGGGGGGGGTCCAGGTCCTGGGGGATGCCACCTTTACAGTGATTTTCTCAGTCTTTATAAGTAGCTAGCCCCCACACACACTGAATTTCTCGCTTCTCATGCTAATTAATTAGTTGGTGATAATTACCTTTTCTGTTATAGGCCAAGTTATCCTTGCTTTCCATGTAAATTAGCGCGCATGCTCCTGAAATGTGTGTGGGAGCAAGTTTTCTTGGTTTTGAATTAAGTCGGTGGTCACAATCTGCCCCTACCACAGTTACCTCTGTTTGACTTCGTCCTGGTGCAGGACTATTGGCTTGTTAGCTGTAAAAAGGGAGTTGGATATAGAGTCAAATAGAAGTGGTCTGCTTAGCTTTACCAGAGTAGCATTGGCTGTGAGGGTCTGGGCACAGAGGTGAGACTGACTGGTCTGTGGTTCCTCAGGTCTTCCTTTTTAGCCTTTTTAAAAATGTGTGTTTTGTTTGCCTTTTTCCAGTCAGTGGGAATTTCACTGGATTGTCATGACTTCTCATATATGATGGAGAGCAGCTTAACAATTTAATCTGCCAGTTCCATCAGGACCCATGGATACACTTTATTAGGTCCCATGGACCAGTGCACCTTCAGGTTCCTTAGGTTGTCTCAGGCCTGATCAACCTACAACGGGTGATTCTTCATTCTCCCAGTCCCTGCCTGTGCCTCCTGCGACTTGGGTAGTGTGGCTGGAGCACCTGCTGGTGAAGACTGAAGCAAAAAGTCATTGAGTACCTCAGCCTTCTCCATATCCCGGGTAACCAGGTCTCTCTTTTTCTTCCAGAGAGGGCCCACATTTTGCCTGGTCTTGCTTTCATCACTAACGTGCCTATAGAAGCTTTTCTTTTTGCTCTTCACAACCCTGGCAAGATTTAATTCTGTCAGGGCTTTAGCTTTCCTAACCTGCTCTTTGGCTGCTTCAACAATTTCTCTGTATTTTTCCCAGGTTACCTGTCCTTGCTTCCACCCTCTGTAGGCTTCCTTTCTGTGCTTGAGATTGTCCAGGAGCTGCTTGTTCATCCATGCAGGCCACCTGGTTTTTTTACTCCTGAACTTGGAGGAGGTGATCCTTGAATATTAACCAGCTTTTCTGGGCTCCTCTTCCCTCCAGGGTTTTGTTCCATGGTACTCTGCTGAGCAGATCCCTGAAGTGGCCAAAACCTGCTCTCCTGAAGTTCCAGGTGCTTGCTGTGCACCCTCCTTGCTGCCCCAAGGATCTTGAAATCCTCCATTTCATGGACACTGTAGCCAAGGCTGCCATTGAGCTTCACATTCCCCGCCAACCCCTGCTTCTTGTTCAGAACAAGGTCCAGCATAGTACCTCTCCCGATGGGCTCCTCTATCACCTGAAGAAGAAAGTTATTATCAGCTCAGTCCATGAAAGCCCTGGATTTCTTATGCCCTTTTTTGTTGCCCCGCCAACAGGTATCGTGGTGGTTGAAGTCCCCCATGAGGACCAGGTCTTATGAAGGTGAGGCTGCTCCTATCTGCCTAGAGAGGGCCACATCCATGCAGTCTTCCTGGTTGGGTGGCCTGTAGCAGACCTTCACTGTAATGTCACCAACCCCTGCCCTGCCTTCAATCTTTACCCATAAGCTCTCAGTCGGCTCTTCATCCATCACCAGGTGGAGCTCCATACACTCCAGCTGGTTGTTGACATAGAGGGTGACACCCCCTCCTCATCTTACCTGCCTGTCCTTCCTAAAGAGCCTGTGTACTTCCATTCCAACACTGCAGTCCTAAGAGCCATCGCACTATGTCTCCGTGATGTCAGTGAGACCATAACCCTACAGGTGTGACACGTCTCTGACTCCTCTTCTTTATTACCCATGTTGCATGCTTTAGCATAGAGGCAGTTAAGTTGTGCCCCTAATGAAGCTGATTTGCTGTCCGGAGTTCCTTTGCACTGCCCTGCAGGCTCTCTCCTGCTGAACTGTGACTCTTCACCAAGCTCTGGGCATCTACTGCTGGCATTGGCACTGCTGGGACCAGCACCAAACTGGTAGCAGTGGGATGGATTGAGGTTCCCCTCCCCCAGCATCTTTAGTTTAAAGCCCACTTCACTGGCCTGGCAAGCCTGTGACTGAAGATGCTTTTCCCTTTCTCTGTCAGATGGACTCCATCAGCCCCCAGTAGACCAGGTTTCTCAAAACTATTCCCATGGTCTAAGTAAGCAGACCCCTGGCTGTGGCACATCCTGTAGCCACTTGTTGGTTTGCCAAATTCGACTGGCCTTTTCAAATGCCTTAGTTTTGACTGGGAAGGATGATGAAAGAACTATGTGTCCTCCAGAGTCTCTCACTGCTGCTCCCAGGGCCCTGCAATCCTTCCTGATAGTCCTTAGGCTGCTGTTGTCTGTATCAGGTGAAATAACAGAAGCAGATAATAGTCACTGGACTGTAGTAGACTTGGCAGTCTCTTGGTGACATCCCTGGCAAGAGCCCCTGGTAAGCAGCACACCTCTCAACAGAGCATGTCAGTTTCGTAAATGAATGCCTCTGTACCTCTCAGAAGAGTGTTGCCTACTACCATCACCCATCGCTTTTACTTAGTTGCATTGGTTTTCATACAGGGAGCAGATCAGACTTCCTTACTTCACTCCAGCATCTCTCCTGATGTGATGGGCCTTTCCTCTTTTGTCTGCAGAGTGGTGAAGTTGTTCTGCAAGGACACCTCAGGCTTTGGGGAAAGTCTTCCTTCTGCTGGTCCTTGCTGTTGCAAGCTTCCATTAGTCTGCAATATTGGCCCCCTTTCCTTCTGTGTGTGCCAGTGGGACAGTCTTTTGCTGTTTGGCTGTGGGCTGTGGGTCCACTGCAGGCTGCTCTTGGAACCAGCTATCTATCTTCTTCTCAGTCTCCTTGATGTTTTGCAGCCTGGTCACTGACTCCTGCATCTCAGCCACCTGCTGCAGGAGATCCCCCACCTGGGCACACCTTTTGCAGGCAGGTCTGCTGCCTTTCTCTGTCCCAGAAGAAAGATCTAGGCACTTTTTGCAGTCTGGGGTCTGCACTGCAGCCTCTCCCTTCAGCAGGTCCATGTGAGTCGAGGCACTGGCCATCACTGGGGTAGACGGTGCATACAGAGCTGCTGTCTTTACTATCAGAGGAGTGCCCACCATTCTGCCTTGAGGGTCAGGTAAGATGAGTGCCCTTGACCTGTGCAGATGGTCACAGAACCACGTCCTGTTGCTGGGTTATGGGGACTTCAGGTCTCCCACTCGAGCAGTGGAATGCCCCTCCTTCAAGGAGGTGCCTTCTCCACACCCCCTCCCTCATGAACTGCCATGCAAACTGCCACGCCATGCCCTGGCTGACGCCTCACTGCTTGCCTGATCTGTTCGCAGCGCCCCTAGTCGTTGTGTTCCCTTGGCTGCTTTCTATAGGTGTGGGGGTGGTCACCATTGCTCTGGTGACACCCAGGCCTTGTGAGGGTCTCTCGCAAGATTCGCCAGCTCCTGGAGTGTCTCTCTGCTGCCCTGATATTTCCCTGACTCAGGAAACCCCCCTGTACACAGAGTTCTGCCACTCTGCTGCTGATCACACTGGCTCTAGAGCAACTCCCCTCTGCGACTGACCATGCTACGATTTAATTATTTATTTATCTGTAAACCTATTTATAGTTTATAGATAATGAGTTAGACCTCACAATGTTCATTTTGATGTGCTTTATTCAAGCTGACACAGTTATTTTGATCTGCATTAACCAAAGATCTTTCTCATTGTATAACATCTCAGAAACATCAATAATTTATATTTAGCTAGTGAAATGTAGAAGTGACATAACATTGAACTTATTGCTTCTTCAGATAATTTATATTCTAAGGCATAGATTAAAAAATAACATCTCAAGAACAAAACCAAACAAATTGAAAAAAAACCCCTGAAAATAAAATCAAGCCATTGAAATTCCAAATAATATAGTCATGATTTTAAAATGCAAACTATTTTTTTCTACTTCTATTGAATAGATGCCATATACATATATTATCAAAGTTACCATTCTCAACTAAAGTATCATTCAATCACAACTTGACAGATGGTCTTAATGTCAATATCATTTGGGGGGTAAGAAATCCACAAAACATAGGAGAAAACAGTGCAGGTGTTCAAATATGCACTACTGAAATCCAAGAGTGTGCACACATGACCTGCAAAGCCAACAATTTTTGTTGAAATTCCATTGGAACAAATTCTATTGAAATTCCATTCCATTAAAAAGTAAAATAACAAGATTTAAGTACTAGCTTGTCTAAAGACTGATAAGAATATATTTTTAAAAAGTTCTAAACAAAGTCATGTTTGCATGAAAAGCAATATCAAACTTCTTTTTGTTAACATACTCCTAATTTTGCTATATTTTTAAACCTTTTAATTGCATTTAATGTAAACTGACTAATAATATGTAGTAAATCACGTAAATATATTTGACATATTTTATTGTTTACCATAATCTTATATAATTAGAAGCTGATACTAGGTTGAGATCGTTTCGGCCCCAAGACCTCTAATCATTTGCTTTACCAGGTAAAACTGTCCACAGCCGAGTGCCAACTATCCTGAGGGAAACTTCGGAGAGAAGCAGCTACCAGATGGTTCGATTAGTCTTTTGCCCCTAGACCTGGGTCGGATGACAGATTTGCACGTCAGGACCGCTACAGACCTCCACCAGAATTTCCTCTGGCTTCGCCCTGCCCAGGCACAGTTCACCATCTTTCGGGTCCTAGCAAGGACACTCACGCTCCACCTCCCCGGCCAGGCGGCACGGGCAAGATGGCTGGTGGTGCGCCCAGGGCTTCTCGCTCGACCACCCCCTGGGATCCCACCTCAGCTGGTGCGCGCTGGCCCTTACCTTCATTGCACCGCTGGTTTTCGGAACGGGCCCCTGACTAGCACACATGTTAGATTCTTTGGTCCGTGTTTCAAGACGGGTCGGGTGGGTAGCCGACATGGTCACGGAACCCGGTGGCCCGGGCGCAGTCCGCTCCGGTTCACAGCGGAGGGGTAGTAGATACACTAGCAGGCTGTGCTGCCATTCAGAGTGACCTGGACAGGTTGGAAAGTTGGGCAGAGAGGAACCTGACGATGTTCAACAAGGGCAAGTGCGGAGTCCTGCACCTGGGGAGGAACAACCCCATGCACCAGTACAGGCTTGGGGCGGAGCTGCTGGAGTGGAGCTCTGTGGAGAGGGACCTGGGAGTGCTGGTGGACGACAGGTTGACCATGAGCCAGCAGTGTGCCTTTGTTGTCAAGAAAGCTAAAGGGATCCTGGGATGCATTAGGAGGAGTGTGGCCAGTAGGTCGAGGGAGGTTCTCCTCCCCTCTACTCTGCCCTGGTGAGGCCTCATCTGGAGCACTGTGTCCAGTTCTGGGCTCCCCACTTCAAGAAAGATGAAGAACTACTGGAGTGAGTCCAGCGGAGGGCTACAAGGATGATCAGGGGACTGGAGCATCTCTCCCACTAAGAAAGGCTGAGGGAGCTGTGCTTGTTCAGCCTGAAGAAGAGAAGGCTGAGAGAGGACCTAATAAATGCTTACAAATATCTGAAGGGTGGGTGTCAGGAGGATGGGTCCAGACTCTTTTCAGTGGTGTCCAGTGACAGGACAAGGGGCAATGGGCACAAACTGAAGCATAGGAAGTTCCGTCTGAACATGAGGAAGAACTTCTTCCCATCCGAGGGTGATGGAGGCCTGGAACAGGCTGCCCAGGGAGGTGGTGGAGTCTCCTTCTCTGGAGATATTCAAGACCCGCCTGGACAAGTTCCTCTGTGGCCTGCTGTAGGTGACCCTGCTTTGGCAGGCTGGTTGGACTAGACGACCCAGAGAGGTCCCTTCCAACCCCTACCATTCTGTGATTCTGTGTGATTCTGTGGTTCTGTGATATTAAATAAATTGATTGCAAATGTGAATCATACTTTATATGTATTTTTACATTTTTTTATTCAAATCCTGAATATATTAGTCTAGATTTTCTTCAAGAAACTAACAACAACAAATCTCAGACAATAATTGTTTAATCGTTTCCACGGTGTGCATGTACCTGAAGTCATACTCATGTAACTCGTGTTGAATATTATTTATATAAGTACTGCCTCTTCAGAAGTTATTTTTGTAGACTAATTATTGCAATTTCTCACAGGAAAAGTTCATCTGCCAATGCAGTTACTCAAACTGACTTTCAAATCAGAGGTTGTCACACATGTAAAATCTGCTTTCAACACTTAATTTGGAACTCATGATTCTATACTTTTATTGTTTGCAAAAAAACGGTTTATTCTGTCTGCTTCTATTTTCCAAGGAAAAATCTGTCTATGTATTTAAAGACTTTTTTTCATACTATAAGTAACAGTTCTACCTGTGTTTCATGATATTATCTGTCAAAATTAGATGCCTTTGTACTCACTTATAGTCCTTGTTCACTAGGATTTTAGCGAGTTTGCATTTGGTCTTTAAAATACAGAGCTAAGACGTGAAAGTAAAAGAGTGATTTTTTCTCTTTTTCTAATTTTCATTCTACTTATAAACAGTTATATTATCAGTTCAACACATTAGCTTTATGAACGTCTTCTAAGATTGTACCTAGTGGAAAGTTGTAATGAACAGGAGTAAATTCTTAGTGAACAAATGAATCAGAGATAACCTAGTTCTTTTTTGCTTTGTTTTGTTTACTTTTTCCAAACAGCAAACTTATCGATAACTAGAATTTTTTTAAACTTCTCTATTAATTTTTTAATTAAATTTAAGACTATTTTAATATCAGTTCTACAATTTCAGTAAGACTAATTGGGAGAGAAAATTCTGTCAGAAATCAGAATTTTTTTAACCATTAGCAGAAATTTTCAAGACATTTATTATTCTTCCTTTATTAGTGTCTGAAAACTTTCCTTAATGTTAACATGTTTACACATGAGCTTTTTAAATGTTAAAATCTTTTCAAAGTTTTTCAGCTTCTGTGTGCTGCCCAGAAATCCATATATGCTCTCTCAGCTTTCTTTTTTGGATGAAAGTCATTGGAATTGCTTAGGTTTAAAAATATTTATTTTATTTCTGTATCCTTGCCTATCTGATCCTTCTTATACAATGAAGATGACTCATGGAGGCAATATGTTTTAGTAGCCAAAATAGATGTTAGTTATTGACTTGGAGCCTAAAGACATGATTACCTAGTCCTTCAGATTTTGTAAACAAATTCAACTAATAACATGTTACACCCAAGGCAACTGAATATGTATTTTTATGGTTCTGAAAATACAAAGAAAATTTTTGTTCCAGAGTACATGTAATGTACTACATGAGTAGTTCTGATGATCTGACTTTTGTGTAGAGATTCAAACACATCTATTGAGTATAAGATTGTACATTATAAATTCGAGTTGAAAATTTGCAGTTAATTAGTGAACGGGCCCCATCCTAACTTACAGAAGTTAATAACATAGTGGCTTATAATTAGTAAAAAGATTTAATCAAGATTGTTAGTCTGCCATTTTAAGTCTTTTTTTTTTCCTCTTTGTTTTCGTTATGAGAGGAATTTAATAAGCTTAGCTCACCAAACTTGTCAAAGGAATAACCTCTGAGAAACTGAATCTTCCAACTCAGAGTATATTTAAACACTAGAACCTGAGTAAATAATATGACATAGAGTATAATGCATATTTATATGATATAGGGCAAGATTGCACAAAAATAAAGAAATGCATTGACATAGTATTACTATGTCAGTATGTTTATCAAGATTCATGACTAATATAAATAGATACCTTCACTTTAGGGCAGATGAAAGTGAGTCTTAAAAATAAAAAGGAGAAAAGTGTATTTGACACAGACTGCCAAACAAATCTAGTCCTAAAATAATGGTGGGGGAGGTGGATGTCTAATTTGTCTCAAAGACACTTCTTGTATCGGGACTCTGGAGAGGAATTTATCTAAATGTCTGTAATGTAAGCATCTACATTTAAGTTTGATATTGTCTTCATTTAGAATCAGAAGCGAAAAATAGGTATTTTCTGGGTATATTTAATCTTTAATTTTAAAGCAGTAAAATGATTCAGACAACTTATTATCTAAAGTTTCTTTTTTTTTTCCTGCTGACTAGAAGGAAAGCCTAAGTGTAGATCTCTTCAATATAAAATTGAAGAAATCAAGTATGATGAATTTACTCAAAAAGCCTTTGAGCTAAGATTGAATAAATCCTTTCTACTGAGTGAAGAGTTACAGGATCAGAACTGTGGCATCAGACTATTATTGTAAGGCAAAAACTGGATATTGTAACAGAACATTCCTTATGCCTGGAGTTAGGCTATTTATACTGCAAAACTCTTGCAACAGTGCTCAGTAAGAGTTTTGGGCCTTGCTAAAAAGCATTCTCCTGAAACTTCTGCACATAGACTGGTAGGTTATTGGCCAGAGACAGTTTACAACTAGCAGTGGGATGGGACCATGCAGTTCTGAAGGCTAAGAGAGATTAATGGAGCTCACACAGTTGGTCACATTGCCAGAAAAGTCTCTTGCAGTTCATGTACAGAAAATACATAGGCAGGTACAGTCGCTAATGTTCCATGGTACAGTTAAGCATACCATGTAAAGAATTGCACACTAGTAAGTCTTTAGAAGGAACAATATGAACAATTTTATTATTATCATTATTATCTCACATACAATCAGCCTTTTCCAGAACATTCATATGACATCTCCACTACTTACTACTGTCCTGGGAGGTCATACTTTTTGTGTGTGCAGTATGAGGGGTTTTTATAATCAAATTATTTAATTTAATTTTATACAATCTTAAATATTTACCTTGGCCATTTGCTTCAACAGAAGTGAATGGCTGGCTGCATGATAAACTCCTTCTAACATTAAATTAACTAGTATATTTATTAAGCTTATTTAAATAAAGTACGAAACTCAAATGATTCTCTAATAAAAAGGCTGTATTTAAATGAAATACTATAAAATACTTAGTAACGGCTGTTTTTCTTTGCATCAGATATTAAAATGCTCCAGTCTTAGAAACCCATCTTTGTGGAGAAATGAAAAAAAGAAAAGGTTCAACTTCACAGGCTTTGTGCAAGCTGTCAGGAAAACCAACAGCTGGCTTACACATGCTACAATAGCTCTGCTTTTTATATGACATGAAATCATACCACATGCCCCATTGGAGAACTGTGTGGAAGGGACACTAAAATATGGTGAGATTTCTCTTCATAGAGACATAAAAGTGTAACTAACTTTTCTCCCATTTAGCGAACTTGAGGCTTAAATTTCTTAGATTACAAGTATTTATATCTTCATTACTCCATTTAATGTTTTAGGTAGGGCACCTGTATTGGTACACTAATCTTTTTCCACTGCTGTTGTTGACAAAAAACCTAAACAAGCATGTATTGTAATCATATGACCTGTCACAATGGAAAAGAGGTAACAGGCAAAAGGTAAACTAAAGTCACTAGTGACGAAGTCTGAGATGCCAATATAACATTTGTCTCTCATGGTTTATTTAGAACTAGCTGTAATGACATAAATAAAATCTTTTATAGAATATTCAACATTGTAAAATTAAGGAGCTACAAGTAATCAGTAAGGTTAGTAAAAAGGCTGGGAAAATTTCAAAGATCTTGCTTCATGTGCTACCTTTTATTTTTTTAATGAAAAGAAAATATTGACAATGTGCTTTTTAGCATCATAACAAAGTACTTAAGTATGCACTTAAATCCTATTGATTCAAGTTGGAGTTAAGAGTCAAAAAGTGAGGTCACTCTCAGATGTTATTTGAAACCTGATCCACAGTATATAAAGAGTATTTGTACTTTTAAACATTTAGGGTTCTGAAATACAGACAGATAAATCAATATGGAAGCAAGAGCTTCTTGGTTTTCTCACATAATTAGAATATACATAAAAAATAAAGGAACCTGAAGCTCTTAAATCTATTACTGTTCAGATACTTTTGGGTGCCTGAATGTGAAGTTAGTGATCTGTTTTTTGGAAGTGTTTAAAGACAAAATTAAATTTTGGTATCATATTATTTTAAGTTACATGCTTTCACAGTCGTTAATATTTTCCTACATGTTTACCCTGAAAATTAATATTTAATACCAAAATTTAAGGATTTAGAATCAACTCCAAATCCCCCAAAATTTTATTCATAAGAATATCCTAAATAAAGGTCTATGATCTATTAAGTTGTTGATGTATATCTAAAATGGATGATGTAACGGACTTGGGCATGCATTTCTGGTAGGTCAAATACAAAAGCATTTAAACAGTATAAAGTATTCATTAAAATACCATTTATAAGAGCTAACATGAAAACCAAAAAAGAGTATAGATAACCTTACATCCCTTCCTGTCCTGGTTTCAGCTGGGGTAGAGTTCATTCTCTTTCTGGTAGCTGGTGTACTGCTGTGTTTTGGATTTGGGATGAAAACAATGTTGATGACATAACAATGTTTTTAGATGTTGCTAGGCAGCCAAGGATTTTTCAGCTTCTCATGTTGGCCTAGCCTGCCAGGTGCACTGGAAGCTAGGAGGGGACACAATGAGGATAATAATCCAAACTGGCCAAAGGTATATTCTATTCCACATGACATCATGCTCAGTACATAAGCTGGGAGAGTTGGCCAGGGCACAGCGATGGCTGCGCGGGAACAGGCTGGGTAGCATTCATAGGATGGTGAGCAATCACATTTGTACATCACTTGTTTTGTACATATTATTATTAATATTATGACTATTATTATTATTACTGTTATTATCACTTTCTTTGCTTTCCTATTAAACCATTTTTATTTCCACCCATGAGTTTTTACTCACTGTCATTCTCCTCCCCACCCCACAGAGGGGGAGAAAAGAGTGAGCAATGGACTGTGTGGTCCTTAGTTGCTGGCTGCAGTTAAATCACAACAGTTCCATAAACTTACATGTTGTGTTGAATTGGATGAACCTCCAATTCAGGCAAAGCACATGGTACAGGTCCTGTCCATGAAGAGATTCCCCAGCTTTTTAGTCTTTAGAGATCTGACTGTATGCCCTTAAGAGATAACAACTCTATTCATCATTTCTGCTGTCAAGCACAAGGAAGTTTGCAAAAGAACATGCCAGTTTAACACAAAGAGAAGGACATGGAAGTGGTGTAACCTCACTGCCAAGTGGGAGCTGCCTACAAGTTCATCTGTTACGATTAGCTGGCTAAGTTTGTCCAACAACCAAGGAATATATTTAGTACAACAGAGGCCTGAAGGTTAAGTGCAATTCACAAGCCTGCAAGTACTCACGTTAACTTTTGGGTGGATCACTAACTCCTTGATGTGCAATATTCTTCCAGTTAGAATTACTACTGACCTTTTGTGTTTCTACAAGTGTATATAAAACTTTCTGCAGCAATTAAGGAAGAAACACAATACTTCTGGAACTACATATCTGGAAAAAATTGGTTCATTTCCTAAGTATTAATTTATTTGAAATTAAGTATGACTTTATGTCTTTTATTTCTTTCCCTGATGGGTGTCTGTGGAAATCTTCTGTGGAAAGTCTATTGGAAGGGTTACAAATTGAAAAAAAAAAAAAAAATTTTTGCAGAAATAATTAAAGTGGTACCATTTTCACTTTTACTTCTGTGCAAAAGATAGGTCCCTGTTCTCAAGGAAAAATAAAACATAGGAAGACAAATTCCTCTGCAGGATGAAGGGAAAAATGTTTCCAAAGACTGACTGTGAATCCATTTTTTCATTAGTCTGAAAAATCAAAATCAACATAGATTAACAATATTCTTAGGTTTCCATTTGCCCTAACTGATGTGCCTGTTCTGCTAAAAAGCAGAACCTTACTAGCTTAGGTAGAAAGCAAATTTTAAGTAAAGTTAAGCAATTATTCATTTGGCTTTGTTAATAGGGTCTAATAAATTAAAGATTGCAATATATTTATAAAAATAGTCTTGACTCACTTTTATTATTGCAGCTTTTATACCAACATATGTTTCCGAAACCAGTTTGGTAGCTTGGGCACAAGTCATTGCTCCATTACGCAGCTTACAAAAAAACATAAAGAAGCTGCTGATTTTGCTTCCTTCAGGTAACAAATCAGTTTTATTTAACCAAACTGTAGAATTTTCTTTATGCAGGCACTGAAGTGGCTATCTTCTTTTCCAGAGCATATAAGCTCCTTTCCCTAGCAAATTCATGAATGACAACTTTGATTCCATCTGGAAGTACCTAACTTGTGGTGGTAAACACTGTAACACAGATGTTACAGTTTAGAGCCAATATTACTGTTTATCTACCTACACTTGTCTTTATAAATATTTTATTTCAGTTTCTGTGAAACACAAGAACTTTTAAACTTCACTTGCTTTTATAGCAATAGAAAGAATAACTATAAAACACTGAAGTGTCTCGAATATATAATTGAAGTCTTCATGTAGTAGTCTGTAGGAAAGAAGTGAGATTACTCAACAAAATATCTTCATTAGAATTACTTTTGTATATGTTATCACACACCTTAGATTATTTTTTTTGAGGGGGGGGCAGCGCAAGGGAGAGGTTGTGAACATTTCCATTAGATGTCAGCTCCACAAACAGAAGACGATTAATGTATAGTGTTGTGAGGGCAAAAGACAAAACTTCGGGATAAAGTAATACACTGAATCATAGATTCATAGAATTTTAGGTTGGAAAAGATCACTAAGATCATGAAGTCCAAACATCCACCCAACACCACCATTCCTACTAAACCACATCCTGAAGTGCCACATGTACAAGTTTTTTAAATACTTCCAGGGGCAAGGACTCAACCACCTCCCTGGGCAGCCTATTCCAATGCCTGATCACTGAAATTTTTCCTAATATCCAATCTAAAGCTCCCCTGATGAAACCTGAGGCCTCTCGTCCTATTGCTAGTTACCTGGGAGAAGAGACCAACACCTGTGTCACTACAACCTCCTTTCAGGTAGTTGTAGAGAGCAAGAAGGTGCCCGCTCAGCCTCCTCTTCTCCAGACTAAACAACCCCAGGTCCCTCAACTGCTCCTCAAAAGACTTGTTCTCTAGACCCCTCACCAGCCTTGTTGCCCTTCTCTGGACACGCTCCAGCACCTCAATGTCCTTCTTGAAGTGAGGGGCCCAAAACTGAACACAGTATTCAAGGTGTGGCCTCACCAGTGTCGAGTACAGGGGAACGATCACCTCCCTGCTCCTGCTGGCCACAGTATTGCTGATACAAGCCAGGATGCCATTGGTCTTGGTCACCTGGGCACACTGCTGGCTCACTTTCAGCCAGCTGTCAACCAACACCCCAAGGTCCTTTTCCACCAGGCAGCTTTCCAGCCACTCTTCCCCAAGCCTGTAGTGTTGCATGGGGTTGTTGTGACCCAAGGGCAGGACCCGGCATTTGGCCTTATTGAACTTCATACAGCTGGCCTTGGCCCATCGAACCAGTCTGTCCAGATCTCTCTGCAGAGCCTTCCTAAAAAAAAATGGAATCAGACAACAGGGCATATTTCCTAAACAACCTCAGAGACACCTGGGCCAATGAACATGGCATTGATTGGATGTATCTCATCCTCTAGCATGCACCAGCTTATGGGAAGATTGAACAATACAGCAGACTGTTAAAGACTGTACTGAGAGTGATGGGTGCTGGGAGATTCAAACACAGGGACACTAATTTAGCAGAAAGCACTTGCCTGATCAACACTCTATTACCTGCTAACCAGCCTGGCTCTGCCTAACATAGCTACTAGCATTACCACCAAAGATTTGAAGAAACTGGTCTGTACTGCCACAGAAAGCTGTTTAATAGTAGACAGTTTTTTAATTTACTACCCCAAGGTACAGTTACTGGAACGTACAGTCAGCAAAGTGCAAATTGGAAAAAAGTAAAGTTTTGTATGTGTTGGATTTTTAGCAGAAGATGTAGTAGGCATTGTGCATTTACAGTAGCTGCATTTTCGTACTGGAAGGAAAAAAAACTTGTTTCAAGAGTTTTTATCCATCTTAGGACATTGTACAAATATTTCTAAATGAAATTTTATAACATTAAAAATGCAAATGACCAGATGCGAATATCCTCATTGTTCAATGTAGAAAATGAAAGTGAGAAAGAAGAAAAAAAATATTTTTCATATAACTATGAATATATAGCTTTGCTTTTCATCACCACTTTACTAAGAAGGTATCTTTCTCTTCTGACAACTTTTCAGCAGAACTCCAACCGGACAGTTTAGAAATATGGGAAGGTGGCACTGGAGGAACCTCAGTAACTCCAGGAACACAAAAGCTACAGGCTAAAGATACAATTCTGTGCCTGGCAGAACTAAGAGGGAGTTTCTGAGGCAAGATTTGCAAGTGATATGTTATATTCTGTGTGATGTAATTTTCCCACCTTTTTATCACCTGGCTTTTAATTGCAAAATCTACCTTTAATGTAGCCAAAGAAGCTTCCTGGAGCATTTTTTTTTTTTATGAAAATAAATACATGTGCACATCCAAACTGGCTGTGAGCTGACTGACTTCTTCTAATGTGATGCATGGGAGAGTCATATTTTTCCTACCTTGCCTTTTGTTTTTTCCATCTTTGGGTGAACCATCATGAAAAGACACAAAGTCTGCAACTCAGTTGTCTAAACTAAGATACCTAGCATCATCTGCCGTATTATAGGGTGTGTTTCTTAGTTTCTCATTGCAGGTCAGAGGGCACTGGTCACCTCTGCCAGACCATTTCTGTTGGATGTTTGAACTGTCTCCAGAAAGTAGGACATGAACTCATATAATGACAAGTTTTCTTCTTGCTAATGAACATTGTCTTTCTTAAGCATCTGTGATTTGTTGCCTTTTTTTTCCCTTTTTAGTGCCAATTTCCAATAAAAAATCTTACTTATTTTTTATTTGTTTTAATAAATGGTAATATTACATAATTTTAGTGCTGGAAAAGTATTTATGAACTGTTACTCTATATTATTTATAAGATATAAAGAAGCAGAATATGCTCATCATTTATAATTCAAATTCAAAGTATTTTAACTCTAGAAATTCAATGAGAACAATAAAATCAATACTAAACGTTTTTTTAAATAAATTCTTTGTGGATGTCAGAAGCAAAATGAGCAGGAGACAGAATGCTTGTTTTCAGAAATATAATATTGCTCAATAATTATGCTCTTTTTGAGGAGCTGGTTTATGCTTTATCATCTAAGTAACAATAAAATCAGGTATAAAAGAAAATTGGCAGTTAAAGCAAAGCAACAAAAATCTTATTTCTCACCTAACTGAATCGGGCTGAGTTCTCAAGAGCAGAAGGAACATACAAAGTTTTTGTATACTCTTTTTTTTTTTTCGCTGAGTCTCTGTTTTTTCCCAGCTGCCTACAATCTCAGAAGCTAAACACTGTTGAGTAGATTAGTCTTATTTCTGAAATGTGTGGTATTCATTGCAACTGTTCACTGTAGCTTACCTCCATGTCTCTACTTCTAGTCTTCCTAGTAAGTCATATTGATCTTTTCAGAGAAGCTAAGTGTTTCTGTTCTTGTCAAACACCAGATCAATCTGGACTATCTGTTACTTCTCAGTGCTGCTTTTACAGCTATTCTTTCAAACACATGCAGTCTAAAAACATCCATGAGGATATCATCCTGTCTTAGTCACTTTGAGGAGTACTGTCCCCCAAGAATCTCATCACTTTATTAGCAGTTATATTAAAAAGATCTGAATGACAGAATAATGAAAGCTAAAGGCTGAGAACAGTAGTTTTAAGAATAAGCTGATGTATCTGCCAGAGTTATGAGCTAGGGGCGTAACTTTGCTTGTATATCAAGGAAGGAAATAAATCTCTGTCTAACAAGACATTGAGGTTTTTTTCATTTCATATAGAGTCTGCAATTTCATGTGACAATTTCTGAATTCAAAAATATCTTTCATATTTCATACACCTCACTCAGTTTAATTGCTGGCGTTGAAATGCTCATGGCACTAGCTAAGCATCAGAGCTTCTTCCTCTAGCCCCTGTATCATAATCTTCCACCCCCATGCCCAGATCATGGGCACAATGTGTACATTCTTCTGTTGCTGATAAAAGAACTGGCAAAGTTGGAGAATGTAATATATATTCTAATTCATTATGTCATTTTCTTTTCTGATTGAATCAATTTTGTTTGTAGTAGTAAAATATCTACTTGAGAAACAACAGTTTCATGTTCAAAACTAGAATATCTTTTGACTGGGAAATAAGTCACTTGTACTGGGTCTGTCCAGAATGAAGTGAACTTTCTTCACAGCAGCCCATATGGTGCTGTGTTTTGGGTTATGGGCTAAAACTGTGTGAATAACAAATATTTTGGTCGTTGCTAAACATTGCTTAAAAGAGGATCAAGGATTTACAGGTTACCCTTCCCCCCACCCCCATCTTTCTTTTTTTTTTTTTT